>Ga0310786_10006551_pt1 | contig 15444 bp, 14 predicted proteins | sample AusTroGonzalo_MG_FD_203881 | JGI IMG/M metagenome (GOLD analysis project Ga0310786, IMG submission 203881) | Bovine rumen microbial communities from tropical cattle in Woodstock, Queensland, Australia - Gonzalo_03 (v2) (version 2) | ecosystem: Host-associated > Mammals > Digestive system >... | reverse complement strand
GAACTGCTGCCATCGTCTAGCGGTTTAGGACATCGCCCTCTCAAGGCGGGGATCACGAGTTCGAATCTCGTTGGCAGCGGTTCAATTTTTTATAGAGGGAAAAAATGTTAGATATTAAATTATTCAGAGAAAACATTGATGTTGTAAAAGAAGGTTTGAAAAAAAGAAATCAAGATATTAACTTAGATCAATTGATGGATTGGGATAATACAAGACGAGCAATAATTACGGAAATTGATCAATCCAGGTTGAAAAGAAATACGGATTCTGAAACGGTAGGAAAATTAAAAAGAGAAGGCAAAGAACCTAGCAAAGAATTATTGGAAGAATTGGAACAATTAAGAACAAGAATTCAGGAAAAGGAAAAGTTTTTACTTAATGTAGAAAATCAAATAGAAGATTTTTTGTTAAGAATACCTAATATTCCCGATGAGACAACTCCTGTAGGAAAAAGTGATAAGGACAATGTTGTAGTTAGAGTTGTAGGGGAACCGCCTAAATTTTCTTTTAAACCGAAACATCATTGGGAAATAGGAGAAAAACTCGGTATACTGGATTTTGAAAGATCTTCAAAAATTTCCGGTTCGAGATTTTCTTTGTTGAAAAATGAAGGGTGTGCTTTAGAAAGAGCAATAATTACATTTTTCTTGGATACCCATAAACAAAGCGGATATCAGGAAATATGGGCACCTTATTTGGTAAACAAAGCTTCTATGAGAGGAACAGGTCAGCTTCCTAAATTTGAAGAAGATTTATTTAGATGTCCTGATGATGAAATGTATTTGATTCCTACCGCAGAAGTTTCGGTTACAAATTTGCATAGAGATGAAATATTGGATGAAAAACAACTCCCTATAAAATATGCTTCTTATTCAGCTTGTTTTAGAAGAGAAGCTGGTTCTTATGGTAAAGATACAAAAGGTTTAATAAGAAATCATCAGTTCAATAAAGTTGAGTTGGTAAAATTTGTTAAACCGGAAGACTCTGCAAAAGAATTGGAACTTTTGACTAATGATGCCGAAAAAGTTTTACAATTGTTGGGCATTCCATACAGAGTTATGGCTTTATGTAGCGGAGATATCGGTTTCAGTTCAACAAAAACATATGATTTGGAAGCTTGGATGAGTGGAGAAGGAATGTACAGAGAAATTTCATCCTGTTCGAATTTTAAGGATTTCCAGGCAAGAAGAATGAATTGTAAATATAAAAGCGTTACAAACAAAAAAAGAGAATTTGTTCACACATTAAACGGTTCAGGTGTGGCAGTAGGCAGAACATTTGCAACAATACTTGAAAATTATCAACAGGAAGACGGGTCTGTTATAATCCCGGAAGTTTTAAGAAAGTACACCGGTTTTGATATTATAAAACCTAAGAAATAGTTTATGCTGAAGAATAAAAAAGGGCAAGCATTTACGGAAGCTGTTTTTGTCTTTCCTGTAGTAGTTGTCCTAATCTTTTCTGTCGTTTGGTTTGCTAGAGTTCTTTTAACTTGGCAGCAATTAATTTCTGCAACAAGATATGGAACCGATATGATAGCAAATACGAATTTATCTTGTGATGATATAAAAAAAGATATCAAAAACTATTTAACCAATAAAATGATAGAAGGCAGAAGGTTAGATATAGACAAAATAAAAGAAATAAATATAGATATTAAAGATTATGAACCTGTCAGTTGTAATCTTACGGACTTATCAAAAATTTCTAATTTTGTTCAAGGTTTGTTTGTTCCGGCAAAAGAATTATCTTCGGTATCGATAGTATATTCATATTCTTTGCCAAAAATAATGAGTTTTATAGGAATGAAAGAGTTTGAAATAAAAACAAAGTTATCTGTTTTAGCCGGCAGCGGTTGTAAAAACAATATACATAAAAGAAAATAAATGTTAGGAGGAAAAATGTTAAGAAATAATAAAGGACAGGGAATGGTAGAATACATACTTATAATTGTTTTGGTAGTTATTGTTGTAATTGCCGGTGTAAAAATGTTCGGAGGAAAAGTAAATACTATGTTTCAAAATTCAACCACAAAAATCTCTACCGAAGCTAATGTAGAATAACTATGAAAAAAAATATTGTATTGATATTTATATTGGCAGTTTTTTCGGCATTGTTTGCAACTTTATATTTATATGATATCGGCCAACAAAATAAAAGTATGTTGGAAAATGTGACCGTTATTGTTGCAAATCAAAGGATAGATCAGGGTAAAATTATAACATCATCAATGATAAAAGAAAAAATTGTTCCCAAACAATATGCACAACCGAAATATATGTCAAACGTAAAAGAGTTTTATGTTAACGATAATCCTATTTATATATCGATAGTTCCCTTTGAGGAAGGGGAACAAATTACAACTTCAAAAGTATCATCAATAACTTCGGGATTCGGTTTGGCAAATACAATTCCTAATGATAAAAAAGCAATAACATTATTGTTTAATAATCAGGAAGTAAGCGGTATTATCTCTTCAGGAAGTAAAGTTGATTTAATATCAATTGTGGAATATGAAACGAAAAACCGTCAATATGAAGAAGCTTCATGTGTTGTTGCTCAAAATCTTTTGGTTTTGGCGGTGGGTAATGACATTATAGGAACGGCAAAAAATACTAAAGAAGAAGTATCTGTTTCCGTAAATGTTCCTGTGACGGTTGCAGTTTCCATGGAACAGGCACAAAAAATTATTCTGGCACAGGAAAAAGGGATAGTAAAAATCGTTTTAAGACCTACATCTGATGATTTAATTCGACAAAGTAAGGTAATTAAAATAAACGATATTTATGAAAATGCTGCTATAAATACAAAAAAGCAATCCGCAGTACAATCGAGTACTGAAATGCAAAAAAAACAGCAAGAAGAATTAAACGAAATAATAAATAAATATTCTCAAAAACAATGAAGAAATCAAAAATAGTATCAATTTTACAGATAGATAATTCTTTATATGTGAATTCTTTGATAAGAGGATTGTTGGCGGTAAATTCTTACAATAACAAGAAAAATATTGTTATTGATACAAGACAAAACAGTAATATAATTTGGACATATTACGGTAAAAAGAATATAAAATATTTGGACAATATTTTAAGCATAGCAACAAATGTTAATGTTCAAATGTTAAAAACTTTTTTTGATATCAACAATGATGTTATATCGGTTAAAGATATAACAAAACTTTCAGACGGTAATTGTAGTTTTATATTAAATTCTCTATCCGAAATATATGACAATATTTTTATAATTTATGAGAAAAACAAATATACGGACGCTTTAATATCCGTATCGGATATATTGTTATGCCCTTTTGAAAAAGAACCTATATCTTTATCAAAATACAATAAAATGTATGTTGAAATTATTACTAATGAAATTAAAAATATAAATATTGTACCGATACCGTTAAAAAGAGATATCGATTTTAATATTGATGATAAAGATGAAAGTTTTATTCCTAAAAATTCAATTGTTATAAGTTTTGATTCCGAAACCGAAAAAGAAGTCGTAAATAAAGATTTTATGTTCAACGATAACAAAAATGATTTTGTTGTAGGTATAAAAAATATTGCAAATAAAATATCAAAAGATAAAACGGATAATACTGATGTTACAGATATATCTGTATCAAATAAATATATTCTTTTAAAAGATAAATTGCACAAAGATTTGGTTGAGACAATGAAAGAATATTCCAACGAACAGGATAAAATCGTTTTATCAAAAATAATTAAGATTAAAATGCAGGATCTTCTTTCTGCATATGCAATAAAGCTTGATGATAATACACAACTTAAACTTTCTAAAGAATTAACGGATGATATCGTCGGTCTTGGAATTCTTGAAGATTTATTGGCAGATGAAACCATTACGGAAATAATGGTAAATGGTTGTGATAATATATATATAGAAAAAAACGGTAAAATAGAAAAAACCGATATTAAGTTTATCGATATAGAAAAGTTAAAAATTGTTATTAACAGAATAGTTGCTCCTATAGGAAGACATGTAGATGAGTCTTCTCCTATTGTCGATGCCAGATTAAAAGACGGTTCAAGAGTAAATGTCGTTCTTTTTCCAATATCTTTAACAGGTCCTATTCTTACTATAAGAAAATTTTCAAAACATAAATTATCCGGTCGTGAACTTATAAATTACGGTTCATTAAATCAAGAAATGTTGGATTTTTTACAGACGGCCGTAAGTAATAAGAAAAATATTTTAATTTCAGGCGGAACCGGTTCGGGTAAAACCACATTATTAAATATTATTTCTTCTTTTATCGGTTCAAAAGAAAGAATTGTTACGATAGAAGATTCTGCGGAACTTCAATTACAACAAGAACATGTTATACGTCTTGAATCAAGGCCTAAATCTTTGGAAGGAACATCGGAAATTACAATAAGACAGTTGGTTATAAATTCTTTAAGAATGAGACCGGACAGAATTATTGTCGGAGAATGTAGAGCGGCCGAAACTTTGGATATGTTGCAGGCAATGAACACCGGTCATAGCGGTTCAATGACAACCGTTCATTCCAATTCCTGTACGGATGCAATATCAAGACTTTTAGTTATGTCTTTAATGGCAGGATTCGACTTGCCTGAAAAATCTATAATTTCAATGATCGTTTCTGCAATAGATATAATTGTTCAGATAAAAAGATTTTCGGACGGATCCAGAAAAATATCCGAGATATCTTTACTGCAAAAAACGGAAAAAAACTACGAATTGATTCCCGTGTTTGTATATGATGAAAATCAAAAATCTTTTGTGAAGAAAATATGACATTAAAAATAATCTGTTTATTACTTTTTTTTATATCGGTTTTGTTGTTCGTCTTTTTTGCAGTGTTGTCGTTAAAAAAATATAAAATCGACCTTCAAGAGTCAAACAAGAAATCAAAAAATATAAAATTTTTATTTTTTATATGTCTTTTTATTTTAGTAACAGTATTTCTAAATATTATATATGCAGTAATTTTAACGATTATATTTTTATATTGTCGTTGGATTATTTACGAAAATAAAAAACAAAAATATAAAAAAGAAACCGATAAACAGATATTGGAAATAATAAGATTGTTCAGAAATTCCGTTTCATCGGGAGAGTCTATAGTTCAAACGATAGATTCAATATCGGAACAAATAAAAGAACCGTTATCTTTGGAATTTAAAGATATATCAAACAAGATTAAGTTGGGGATAAGTTTAGATGAAGCATTAAAAGATTCCGTTAGAAAAGTTCAAAATGAACAATATAAATTTTTTATGGATTCTATAAGAATATCTTATTCAACCGGTATAAAAATATCGGATATTCTTTCAAAAATAGAAGAGTCTGTGTCACAAAAACTTTCTTTGTCAAACAAAGTCGATGTCCTTACTTCTCAAGTAAGATTTTCGGGAATAATCATAAGCATAATTCCGTTTTTTATAGTATTTTTAATCTATTTTGTTGAACCGGAAATGATATCTGTATTGTTTACTTCCGTTTTAGGTAATATGATATTGCTTGTTTGCGTAATTATGATTTTGTCAGGTTCTTTTGTAATGAAAAAAATTGCGGATATAAAATTATGATATATTTAACATTAGCTTTTATTTGTTTTGTGATATTGCTTTTTATACTTTATTCGACAATAAGTTTTTCTTTTTCAAATTTTTATGCCAAACAAAATTTTTATGAGAGTATGGATGATAATAAAAATTTTATTTTATTATGTTTGGTAAAAAGTTCAAATGTTTTTGTACCGGTATTAAAAAATATTAAAGTAAAACTTTTTATCGATTATGTAAATAAACTTGATAGTATGTTAAAAATTTTTGATTTTAAAGGTGTGACAATAAGTCCTTATAATTTTATTTATATACAGATAATATCCATGTTTATCGGTTATGTCTTGTCTTTTTTACTTTTTGGTTTTGATGTTTTATTCATGATATGTTTTGGAGGATTATTTTTAATATTACCATACCTAAAAATATATGAACAATATAATAAAAAAATAAACGATATCATAAAACAAATACCGGATGTTGCAAATTTGTTATCAATAATGATTTTCTCAGGAATAGATTTTAACAACAGTTTAAATAAAATAATAACAATTTTGGATGGTTATTTAATAAGCGAGTTAAAAAATATTATAAAAAAAATATCTTTAGGGCTTGATACAAAAACCGCATTTAAAGAAATGGCGGAAAAATATAATATAGTTCCGTTAGATACCTTTGTTAAGACAATAACAATATCTTTGGAAACGGGAACGGGTTTAACCGATAGTTTAAACAAAATAGCTAAACAAATATCTGATGACAACATATCAATTGCAGAAAGAAAAGCTCACGAAGCTCCGGTAAAAATGTTGTTACCTATGACCATTTTAATATTGCCTACTATTTTTATTTTATTGTTTGCTCCTTTTGTTATTTCTTTTTTCAAATCCGGTTCTATGTTTTAACAGACACTTTAGCTTTTCTTCATTCCAATAATTTACGGAAATATATTTTAAGTCAATATAATATTGCTTGATATATTAAAAATTGATATACTTATCTATTATATTTTTAGTTTAAATTTAAATAATATATACAAGTTTTAAGGAGGCAGCAAAATGGCTTTTTATTTTGATGAACCGTCTCACACTTTTAACGAATATCTTTTAGTTCCGGGATATTCCGATGAAAAATGTATTCCGGATAATGTTAGTTTAAAAACTCCGCTTGTAAAATTTAATAAAAGAAAAAAAGAAAAATCTCCGTTAAGTATGAATATACCGATGGTTTCTGCGGTTATGCAGGCAGTTTCCGACGATAAAATGGCTATAGCTCTTGCTAAAGAAGGGGGAGTAAGTTTTATTTACGGAAGCCAAACGATAGAAAATCAAGCTGCTATGATTGCAAAAGTTAAATCTTATAAAGCAGGTTTTGTAACATCCGATTCAAATGTCAGACCGGATCAAACTTTGGAAGAAGTTATTGCTTTAAGTCAAAAGACAGGGCATTCGACTTGTGCCGTTACTGAAGACGGAACCGCTCACGGGAAACTTGTAGGAATAATAACATCTAAAGATTTCAGAATTTCTCATTGTAAACCGAACTCAAAAGTAGCTCAGTATATGACACCTCTTTCCGAGATGGTAACAGGACAGGAAGGTATTTCTTTAAGTAAGGCAAATGAAATTATTTGGAACAAAAAAATTAATCAGTTACCGGTTGTTGATAAAAAAGGAAACTTGGTCTCTTTGATTTTCAGAAAAGATTATGCAACTCACGAAACACATCCTTTGGAGTTGCTTGATTCAAATCACAGATATATTGTCGGTGCAGGTATAAATACAAGAGATTATATGGATAGAGTTCCCGCATTAATTAAGGCCGGAGCAGATGTTTTTGTTTTAGATTCCAGTGAAGGATATTCTTATTGGCAGGCAAAAGCTTTAAAAGATATACATAAATATTTCGGTAAAAATATCAGAGTAGGTGCCGGAAATGTTGTTGATGCCGATGGTTTTAATTTCCTTGCCGAGTCCGGAGCTGATTTTGTAAAGATTGGTATCGGTGGCGGTTCAATATGTATTACTCGTGAACAAAAAGGTATCGGAAGAGGACAAGCAACGGCAACAATAGAAGTTGCAAAAGCAAGAGATAAATATTACAAAAAGACAGGTATATATATTCCGATTTGTTCCGATGGCGGAATTGTTCAAGATTATCATATAACTTTAGCCTTGGCTATGGGTGCCGATTTTGTTATGCTCGGCAGATATTTTGCAAGATTTGATGAAGCTCCTTCAAATAAACTTGTGGTTAACGGAAGTTATGTTAAAGAATATTGGGGAGAAGGTTCAAACAGAGCAAGAAACTGGCAAAGATATGATTTAGGCGGAAAGAAATCTTTAAGTTTTGAAGAGGGTGTTGATTCTTATGTTCCTTATGCAGGTCCTTTACATGACGGAGTTTCGATGACACTCAGAAAAGTTACTCATACAATGTGCAACTGCGGAGCACTTTCTATTTCCGAATTACAAAATAAAGCTAAATTGACATTGGTAAGCCAAACAACAATCAGTGAAGGTTCTGCTCACGATGTTATTGTAAAAAATACTTCAATGCAGAATTAAAAATCAGTAAGAATTTTTGAATATAACAAAAAGTTAACATAATAAAAAGACAGGAAGAAAAATTTTTCTTCCTGTCTTTTTAACTTATAAATTAAAAATTTATAAAACAAACTTTTATAACATTGTTTTTCTAAGCTCTTCTGCTGATTTTGCACTTAAATATGCAGGTGCAATATCAAATATCGTTTTTGCTCCTTTTTGCCCTTCTTTATTCAATTTGTAAGCGGCTCTTGCAAAAGCAACAAGGACACTTGATGTGAATTCAGGATTGGATTCAAGTTTTATATTATATTCTATAACATGCTTTGTTTTACCGGTTTGTCCTGTTCTTATAACAGATCCTCCGTGTGGAAGACCTGAATGATTTTTTTTCATTTCATCCATTGTAATAAAATGAACGGTTGTATCATAATCTGCAAAATAGTTTGGCATTTCTTTAATTGTTTTTTCTATTTTTGCTTTATCTGCTCCTTCGGCAGCAACAACGAAACATTCTCTTGTATGTTTTTGTCTTGTTGTAAGTGTAGGATTTTCTCCGTTTCTTACGGCTTTAACTGCAGCTTCAACAGGGATAGTATATTGTCTTGCATCTAAAACACCTTCTATTCTTCTTACTGCATCGGAATGCCCCTGACTTACACCTTTACCCCAGAAAGTATAGTCTTTTCCGTCAGGCAAAATTGCACTTGCATACATTCTGTTTAAAGAAAAAAGTCCCGGATCCCAACCTACAGATATTATCCCTATTTTTCCTGCTTCTTTTGCAGCTTTATCTACATTGGCAAAATGTTCAGGAATTCTTGCATGTGTATCAAAACTATCTATAACATTAAACATTTTTACATATTTCGGAGTTTGAACAGGTAAATCTGTCGCACTTCCTCCACACAAAATCAAAACATCAATTTTATCTTTCCAATTTTCAATTTCAGACACATTTACTACTTTAGCATTAGATTTTACGGTCAAATCTTTTGGATTTCTTCTGGTAAATATTGCAACAAGTTCAACATCAGGGTTTTGTTGAACGGCATTTTCTACACCTCTGCCCAAATTTCCGTACCCTACAATACCTAATTTCATAATAGCTCCTTTTATATATCAATTTGTTTTTGTAAAAAAAAAGACACAAAAAAATAATCAATTCAATCCAATTATTTTTTAGCATCTTTGCTAAAAATTACATATTGTTAATAATATTTCTTTTGATTATACTCTTTTATATTTTTAGTGTCAACAACAGATAAAAAAGTTTACTTTATTCCCTGCATTGATAACCATATTTTCATTACTGCTTTTTCAGGCAATATTTTCGATAAAAATCTACAGAAATTTACATATAAACCATAAACGGATATATCTTTGTTATTATAAGCATCTTTTAATGCTTTTTTTGCTATAGTTTCCGGCATAGCCATATAAGCAAACTTGGTTGTTCCTTTTTTTGCATTGATACATCCTCTGTCAAAGAGATTTGTTTTTATCCATCCGGGACAAACGGCAGTTACAACTATTCCCTTTTCTTTTAATTCCACATTTAATGCTCTGGAATAATTTTTTACAAACGATTTTGTTGCACTGTAAACATTTTGATAAGGAACCGGTTGAAATGAAGCTTGTGAAGCAATATTTATAATGTGAGAATTTGTTTTCATAAACGGAATACAAACAAGTCCCATTGCAACAACCCCGGAAATGTTAAGATTAATCATATTTACGGTTTCATCTATTGAAATATCGTCGTAAGAACAAAATTTTGCAAAACCTGCATTATTAACCAAAAGTTTAATGTTCACTTCTTCCTGTTCTAAAGTTTTTCCGAAAGATTTAACATTATTTATGTCGGATAAATCCATAGGATACGGCTTAATTTTGTTGCCGTAATCAACTTGTAATTTATCTAATTTATCTTTACTTCTTGCAAGAACAAAAATTTCATCTATACTTTTATCGTTGATTAAAAGTTTTACGAATTCTTTTCCAAGTCCACTGCTTGCACCTGTAACTATTGCTATGTTCTTCATAAATAAATTCCTTCCATTAAACTAAATTTTTAATAGAAAGTTATTATACTACAAGAAATATATAAAAACAATAAAATATATTTTATTGATAATAAATAAGTGATTATTTAATATGAAAAATGTATAATCAAACATATAAATATTTGTTTATAAGTAAGACTTTACACAACGAGAATAAATCATTGGAGATATTTATGCCGGATAAAAAAGATATTATTTTGTATTTTTCACCGCATCAGGATGACGAATTGTTAACAATGGGTGTTGATATATGTAAAACATGTCTATTGCCGAATAAAGAAGTTCATATTGTTTTATGTACTGACGGTTCAAAGTCTCCTGCAAGACAAAGGTTAAACAGCGGAAAAATTTGTTCTATACATAATCAAGTTCATAATTATAATTTATCGGAAGAAGAATTTATAAAAGCAAGAGATTGTGAATTTATTGCAAGTTGTAAAGGACTCGGTGTTTTATCGGAAAATATTCATATATATGAAAAAAGGGCTGTTGACGGATGTTTATCCGTTGAATATGCACAAGAAATTATTGAACATTTTATCTCAATATACGGCAAAGAGGTTGAAATTCGTACAATAGCTCCTTTCAGATTTTGTAAATATCAACATGAAGATCATTATAATCTCGGTTTGGCAGCTAAACTTTTGTTAAAAGAAAAATTTTTTGTAAAAGCAAAATTTTTTATAGAACCATATCATTTTCCTAAAGGATTAAGAAAAATTCTTATTAGTTTGTTTTACAATATAAAAAAAGAAGAAATACCCGACCAAATAAAAGAAAAAATAGAAAAAGCTATACAACTATCTTATACTTATTGGAATCCTGAAGGAAAAAAATATGCGGTTGGTTATCATTGTGTAACGGCTATTTTTAAACAATATAAGGAAAACATAGCAACTTATTGTATTGAACCAAAAATAAGGATATGACAAGAAATATAATAGTATCAATAATAATACCGGTATATAATACTGAACAATATTTAAGAGAATGTTTGGATAGTGTTTTAAAACAAACGTTTAAAGATTTTGAGTGTATATGTATAAATGATTGTTCAACAGACAATTCTTGTTCTATTCTTGAGGAATATGCTAAAAAAGATGACAGATTTGTATTGATTAATTTAGCGGAAAATAAAGGTCAGGGCAATGCAAGGAACCAAGGTATAAAGATTGCTAAGGGGAAATATATAACGTTTGTAGATTCCGATGATTGGATTACAAACGATTATGTGGAAGTTTTGTTTAACGCAATAAACAAATATAATACGGATTTTGTTACCACAAATTTTTATACATTTGATAATATAACACATAAAACTAAAAAGAAAATTTTTAATCCTAAACTGTATTACGATAAAATAATTTATGAAGAAAAAGATAAAATTTTATTTCTAAAAAATGTTAATAATAATGTACAAACATCTACAGTATGTGCAGATATATTCAAAAAAGAGTTTTTATTATCTAATGATATGTTATTTAATATTTCAATTAAAGGTGAAGATACTTTTTTTATGTGGGAAGCAATTATAAAAGCACGAAATTTTATTTATATAAAAGAATATCTTTATTATTACAGAATCAATTTAGAAAATTCTACTATGGCATTAATTTGTGTCGAAGATAAAATAAAATATTATAATCAACTTGTATTATTAAATAAAAATAAATTTAATAAATATCTTATTTTTTGTTATACGGAAATTTCTTTAAATTGTGCAAAAAGATGTGAATCTTTTTCCATGGAACAAGCTAGAAATTTGTTTTATTTGTTTAAAAATTATATTTACGATCAAGATTACGATATTGATTACAATTGTATCAATTTTAGAGATCAAATAAGATTATTTGTTTTCAAAATATGTTTGAAATATAATTTAAATTATTGTTTTATAGGAAAACTTCACAGGAAATTCAATCCTATACGGCTTTTTATAATAAAATGAAAGAAAATATAGTATCAATAATAATACCGGTATATAATACTGAACAATATTTAAGAGAATGTTTGGATAGTGTTTTAAAACAAACATTTAAAGATTTTGAGTGTATATGTATAAATGATTGTTCAACAGACAATTCTTATTCTATTCTTGAGGAATATGCCAAAAAAGATGACAGATTTGTATTGATTAATTTAGCGGAAAATAAAGGTCAGGGCAATGCAAGGAACCAAGGTATAAAGATTGCTAAGGGGAAATATATAACGTTTATAGATTCCGATGATTGGATTAAAGAAAATCACATTGAAACCCTTTATGATTGTATAATTAAATACGAAAGTAATATAGTGATTGACAGTTTTGATAATATCGGCAGATATGTACCAAATCGCTTTTGTAATAAAATAATAACAAATTGTGAAGATAAAAAAAATTTAATTTTATATGAACCCATAATATCAATAAATTTTATTGTAGAAAAAAAGTTTATTGACGATAAAGAAATTTCGTTTTCAAATAGCAAAACAAATGAAGATTTTTTGTTCTTATTTAAAATTTTTGCAAATGAGAGTAAAATCGTTTATATAAATAATAAAAGCTATTTCTATAGAACAGATAACCCCGGTTCGACAACAAAAAGTGTTGTTCTTTTTAAAAAAACTGATTATATGGAGCTTTTTAAGTTTTTTGCCGATATAATTAACATTTTTAAACAAGCACAAACTTTTGATATATATGTAAAAGAAATTTACTGTTACTTGTTTTTATTGTTTTGTAAAGAACTTCCCCAAAAAAAATTATCACAAGAAGAATATTTTATAGTTATAAAATATTTTAAAGATAACTTTTATCAAGATAATTTCAATTTTTTAAGAACAAAAAAAATAAGAAATAAAATAAGATTGAGCATATTTTATTTTTGTTTAAAATTTAACATAAATTACATAAAAATAGGGCAAATGTTGAAATATATTAACAATATTTTTTATTGTGAAAGAACTTAATATTTATTAATATTCAGAATTGTATTTATAACTTTTTATTTTTTAAATAAGACAATATTTGTTCGGTATTGTCTCCAAAAAAACTTTCTCCTAATATAGATTGGATAACAGAACAAGAAGGATCTTCCATTTCAACTATCAAAACTTCGCTTTTATCGTTAATAACAAAATCTATACCACAAAAAGGCATCCATGGAATAGCGGACTGAAATTTTTTTGCGGCATCCAATACTTTTGGAAACAAATCTATTTTATAGTTTTTAAATACTACTCCTGTATCGGGGTGTGCAAAATATTCTTTCTTTTCATTTAAACAAAAAGCTCTGTCATATAAAGTTCCATCTTCTTTTATAGGTATTAATAAACCTTTACTTTTCGTTCCTCCATAGTCAAAAATATTTCCATCCATTCCGATTTTTAGAAGAGTTTTCATTGTTTTTATTTCGTTATTTAAAATAAGTGTAGTAAGTCCGAAAGTATTTACCGATTTAGAATAAAGAGCAGAAATGCTTTTATGACAAACAATTTTTTCTTGAACAACAAAATCCATTTTGTAATATTTTTCTATTATGTCTTTAATGTTTGTCTTAGAATAAATATCTATACCTTTTATTACATTTATTAGTCTGCAATTTTGAGCACTTCCCGTAAACTCAATTTGAGTAGGTTTTATAAATGCTTCTCCGATATCAGATATTTGATTATAAAAAGTATCTTTTGAAATTATATTATCATTAGAATCGAAAAAAAGATTATTTATTGAATAAAAGTATCTTTTAGGAGTTTTTATATTAGCAGATTTGGCAATGTTATAAAGAAAATTTTTATCTTGCAATACTTTATAATAGTTTTTATCTTTTGTTTTTAAAGAATATAGATAATTTTTAAAAAGGTCAGTAGGAATATATTTTACATCAAATTTACCGCTATATTTTGTGAAACAATTATGCCATATATAAGAGATTTTTTTACCGTAATATTTTTTATAAAAGTTATCAATTTCCTTCTTTTGTTCCTTTGTTAAAACATTTTTTTTATTTGTTTTTTTAATAAGATGATTATATGAATGTTCATAAGAAAAAAACTTTTCCGCAACTTGTTGAATTTTATAAAATACTTTGCGGTAAATTTTATTATATAAGTGATAAATTATTTTTTTTATACTAAACATAATCTCTTATAATATCAAATTTATAAATATGTCAGGGAGTTTTCTTTTTTAATATTATTAAAAAGTTATCTTTTCCTCTTTCTTCTTTTGAAGCATCTGTTTCAAATATTATATCGTAGTTGTCATATATGTATTTAGCTGAAGCACTAGAATCTTTATAATATAAGAAATCTGCGTCAAACATATATACATGAGAATCCAATTTTGTAATAACAATATAATCACTGTTTGTCTTTTCGATCATGTCCTTTGCCTTTTCTTCACCGTAAGCATCATGATATAACCTATCCATCATAAAACAATGTAAATCCACTTTTCTATCGGAAAAATAATTTATTATATTCCCTTCGTGGAGAACTAAAACTGAGGCATTTTTATCTATATTGTTTTCTATAAATTCAAATGCCTGATTTAATATTTTTGCTACACCTTTTTCCGTATACAAAGATCCTTTAGGAGAATTTGTTATTAATTGAGAAGGTGTTTCCTTCCATGCTATTTCCAGGTATTTAATATGAAAAACAGTTAACAGAATTAGTACGAAAATTAAAAGCTTTTCTGTTCTTACCTCGAAAATTTCTTTAGGACAGAACTTATCTATCAATATACATAACGATAATATTAAAAAAGGGAAACAATATGAACCGTATACAAATAATTTTAAATGAAAAAATTCTCTTTGACTTATTAATAAAGAGAAAATTAAAAAAATAAATATTGCTTTGTTTTCTTGAAAAATAGGTTTTATAAATATGGCAGTTAATAAAAAAAGAATTATGGGAAGAGCTACCCATAATAGATGAAGATGAATAGAATAATCTTCAAAACCAAAACAAACCACGAAAAGCATATATGATACAAGGGGTAAGACAAAAACTAAACGATATTTTTTGTAAATAAAGAGAGCGAGAAAACACTCTATAGTTATATCTAATAATTCTTTTGTAAAATATATGGCATCTTTTACAAAACCAATATAATTAAAAAGATATAATCCTTGGTAAGTTAAAAAATTTATCATTACGTTTGTATTTGAAAAAGCTTTTATAAAATCAAAAGCATCATGTATATTTTGCCAAGAGACGCCCTGAAGAAATAAAATTAAAATTTCTATTGCAGGGAAAATACATATAATTAAAAATACTTTAAAATAC
>Ga0310786_10006550_pt1 | contig 15446 bp, 14 predicted proteins | sample AusTroGonzalo_MG_FD_203881 | JGI IMG/M metagenome (GOLD analysis project Ga0310786, IMG submission 203881) | Bovine rumen microbial communities from tropical cattle in Woodstock, Queensland, Australia - Gonzalo_03 (v2) (version 2) | ecosystem: Host-associated > Mammals > Digestive system >... | reverse complement strand
ATCCAGATGCCAAAATATTTCCTAAATAATCAATCACTGCATTCGTTGGCCAACCATCCTGTAAAAAGAAAGCCACATTTGCCTCTGGATCGTGACGTTTAGATAATTTTCTTTGCTTACCGGTTTCAGCGTCTATTTTATCCAGAGTCGCAGTGTGTATATAATTTGGTAATTGCCAACCCATCATACGTAATATTTGAACATGTAACGCAACTGTTCCAAAATATTCTTCGCCACGAACAACATGCGTCACACGCATAAAGTGATCATCGCACAAATGTGCAAAATGATATGTTGGCAACCTGTCCGTAGATTTAATCAAAACAATATCTTCATTATTTTCTGGCAAAGAAATAGAACCACGAACCGCGTCTTTAACAAATATACGCCTACTTACATCACCCATTGAGTATAAACGAATCGATGGTGTTTCACCATTATCAAGGTGTTGAATTATCTCTTCTTCACTAATATCTCTATAACGTGCAAATTCGCCATAAATTCCGGTAGCAAAACCTGCAGTCTTTTGTTTTTCACGGATTTCATCCATCTCTTCTTGGGTTAAAAAACAAGGATATGCCAAACCCTTTGCTAATAAATCAGCCACCACAGAATGATAAATATCTTTACGTTGTGATTGATAATATGGGCCATACATTTCATCATTACTGTTATTGATTCCAAATTTATTCAAAGAATTTATTATCAAATCAACCGCTTCTTTGACTTCGCGTTTGGTATCTGTATCTTCTATGCGTAACAAAAATACACCACCAGACTGTTGTGCCAATTTATAATCAATCAATGCACTATACAACCCACCCAAGTGCATATACCCAGTTGGGCTGGGGGCGAATCGGGTAACAAATGCACCCTCTGGCAAATGCCGCTGTGGGAATTTTGCCTCTAACTCATCCAGTGTATATTTAGGTTTTGCGCCTAATACGCGTTCAATCAAATCTTTACTTAATCCATTACGCATTTTCGTTTTCCTTGTTTTTACAACTTTGTCATTCTATACTAATTATATGGAAAAACAAGAAATAAGAACATTTGGTCGCCGACATGGCAAAAAACTATCCGCCCGCAAACAATATTTGCTGGATAATATTTTGCCGGCCTTTTTGCCAAAAAACATCAAAAACACCGGGAATTTAATTTTGGAAATTGGTTTCGGTAATGGCGAACATGTACGCGACTTGGCGATTCGGAATCCCGAATCGATCGTTATCGGTGCAGAACCGTTTATGAACGGCGTTGCCGCCCTGCTTTCGGCCGTGACATCCGAATCGGATAATCAAATTTTGCCAGAATATAAAAATATCCGCATTTGGCCGGACGATGTTCGTAAATTTTTCACAGATTCGAATTTGCTGTTCAATGAAATATGGGTTCTGCATCCCGACCCATGGCCCAAGGCCAAACATGAAAAACGTCGGTTATTAAATGCTGAATTCTTAAAATTATTGGGAACAAAGTTATCCGCAAATGGTCAAATCATAATTGGCACCGACCACTGGGAATACTTTGATTGGATTACAGACCAGGTTAAACAAACCGCGCTATACGCATCGTTTCCGCCAATTTCTGTGATTCATACCAGATACGCCGAAAAAAATATGGCCGAAACAGAACAACCAAAATATATGATTTTAACGAATCAGTAACTGACAAAAATTTTTAATTTATCCAATAATTCTGGCCGCATAGCCGAAACCAAGCGATATACCTGCTCTGCCCGTCCATAACTTTCGCCCAACATGACATGCAGTTCCATATTTTTATCCGCATCCCAATTTTCCAACGCACCATAAATGCGCCCTATAAAGTCAGATTTATCCCTATCATCATGCGTCATAATCAATAACAAAGACGATGCATAGGTTTTCTTCAAATTTTCAAAAACCGCCGTCCAATCCAACGGCCATATTTCAAACACATCGAAACCGACAGACAAATCTTTGTTAAAAAACAAATCGTCACGAATCGCCAACAGCGAATCGGCAAATTTATCCATATCGCCCAGATGCAGTATCAATTGCGCGCCATCTGCACCCTGTTTGAATACAGATTTAATATTTATTGCGATATTCGATATTGCATCACCCGCGACACTATCGACATAAAAACGCGGTTCTATTTTCACATTTAATTTTTCCAGCCACGGCCAAATAACATTTACATGTGCCGGCGCCACAGACAAAACAGGTATATGCATATCTGCGGCATATTCGCATGCACCCGCCAAATCCGTACTATCAACATTATCAGACAACCACAAAGACACATATTTTGCGACATCGTCATCTGAATTAAAAATTTCTTTTATATCTATCATTATGCTTTTTAGTTTATCATAAATATGATATAATTAAAACAAATGAAATTACACGAACGCATAAATTGTTTACTATTGGGTACATTATGGACATTGGCCATAGTGTTGGTTTTAGATTTTTGGTTAAACACCGTATATAACTTTAATATGTTTTCAAACGCGCATTGGCAATATGTCGCAAATATGCAGGCAACCGGCCAACCAATCGCCACTGGATTTTATATTGCATTGGTTGTTGCGATTGTCCTTGGGATGTTGGGACTATATTTACTTATACGCCCGCGTTTCAGGAAAATTATTTTAACCACTCAACCAAAACCAACCCCCATCACCAATACACCGGTTGCACACGAGGCACCTATTGTGACCAAGGTTGAAACACCCGTTACCGAATCGGAAAACAAACCGACAACACCAACCATAAATATCCAACCAACGATTCAGCGTCCACCACATTTACATATTCAAACACATAACACCGTTCAACCACCGAAAACAGCAACCAGCAATAAACCAGAACCAAAACCGGCAAAACCGGAACCAAAACACACATCTGAATTACAAAAAATATTTGAAACAAATGGTTACAAGGTTTTATCGCCCAAGGTTATATCCGGGGTTCCTATGTCCTTGATTGCACTTGGCACGGACGAGGTTTTATGGCTTGGTGGGTGTGAAATATCACATGAACAAATGGCCGATACTATATTGGCGTTCAAATCTATTTTCCAAGAAACACTTAACGATATTGAAATTGACATAAATGCCTTTATAATAAACCCCACAGATACCGATTCGGTTGATGCGATTTTGGACTTTGATACATTGGATAAATTATCATCTACAATATCAGAACATCCAAATGAACCTGTACCAGAACAAGAGTCTGAAAACATGGATGCATTTGCCGGATATATAGAAACGGTATTGACATATTTGGGGAATAAATAATGAAATTATCCGAGGCGGCCGCAACGGCAAGAATATCTGATTTAGGTATGGATGATATGCCATTGGTTGAATTTACACCAAAACCGGCGACACTATCACCTGATTGGTTTCAAAAATATCGCGCCCTGTGTCATCAATTTATGGAAACTTTGACCGATTGCGCCACAGAAATTGCCTTTATGAATTTATCACAAAACGAATTCATGGGATTGGTTACCGGTCGTGCGTTACCCAGAAACACATCTATTCGCTGGCGTATTCCTATTACATTGGGCGGTGAATTATCTGTTGAAAATATGTTTTTATGCAGGACATTTCCACATTCACACCAATTGGACAGATTTATAATGGAACAATCTGGAAATGAAACATTATGGTTACCCAACCCTGCACGCGCTATATATATACCGACACACACCGCGACTGGGGGCACCGGTGGTAATGCAACATCTGACCGATTGGCACAAATGGCGGCACAAATTGCCAAGGATAATTCATTGGGTTAAAAAAGGAATATATGATGGATATAAACGAATTTTTAACCACAATAAAAGACAAAGGTGCACTCACCTGGGGTCCATCAAATACGCGTGCAATTGAACATGCGAATTCAACATTACAAACAAAAAAATGCGCAATGTTGCCAAATTTTATTATAGAGTTATATACAAAAACCGCCGGAATAAATTTGGGTTCTGGATATATATTTGGTCCCACAGAATTACCAAACGGAAAAAATTTTCCAATTCCCAGTATTACTAAAATCAACGATGAAATTCGTAATATTCCTGCGTTAAAAAACAAAACTGTATTTGGTCGAAATGATTTATTCTGGTTTGCATTTGATGCATTTGGAATATGTTATACATTAAATAATACCAATGGCATGGCATTAAGAAAATACGACGACCCATATCGCGCATTATATGATTGCCTGATGGGTGGAAAAATATAAAAACAATGAAAAAAATATCTGTATCTTTATCAGGACATCAAACCAGCATTTCACTGGAACCTGAATTTATCGCAGAATTAAAGCGTATAGCAAAATTACAAAACAAATCTGTGGCATCAATTATCTCTGAACTTGACCAATCCAGAGGTCAAAATACAAACCTGTCATCTGCCATACGTGTATGGATATTAAACACGATAAAAAATATGTAATTTATTTTGATTTATCTGTTCTATACGCAATGAATCCGCCTAAAAACGCAATCATTAACATAATTACGAACCATGCATCGCGTCCTAGTAATCTATATAGAGTTATATGCGCACCACCAACCGTTCCATCCAATATTCCAACACTTCCAATTGGCAGTTGTGAAATAATTTTTCCATTTGGCGCAACAAAAGCACTGATACCCGAATAGTTTGCCCTGATTACAGGCACGCCTGATTCAATCGCCGCCCTGCGCACCATATCCAGGTGTTGGTATGTCCCGGGCGTTTTTCCAAACCAAGTATCATTTGTAATATTTATAATTGCATCTACATAATCTTTTGTTACAACCGCATCAGAAAAAATAATTTCGTAACATACGGCCGGCGCAAAAACAAAACTTTTCTTGTCATCAAATTTTCCGTGAACAGCCCTGGCCCCGCTGCCCGCTGTTAAATTTGCCGGTGCAGGAACAAATTTAATTGGTCCATATTCCCCAAATGGCACCAGATGAGATTTATTATAAATATCTGCAATATGTCCCCCGCTGTCCGTTGTAACCAAAGAATTATATACCGCCCCGTCTTCAAAGGTGGTTGAACCGACAACAATCGGTTTATTTAACTTTTCTGCGATTAACACAGGGTCATCTTTAATTAACACAAATGGATAAACAGTTTCTGGATAAACAACCAAATCTATATCTTTGACATCCCCAGATAACTTAACCAATTCGTCAACGCGCGTTTGTGCAATATTCCATGCATCCGCACGCGATAAAGCAATCTTTTTTTCCTGGGTCGTAGCGGGTTGAACAATACGCACAACCACACCATCATTTTTGTATTCTGATACAGATATATTATTATGTGCATAAATCATCCCAATACATAACAAAGCAACAAAAAATATACCTGCAAACCAATTTGATTTATTACACTTGTCTTGTAAAAACTGAACAATTACAGCGGTTAAACCAATAATAATAAATGTCAATCCAAACGCGCCAAACAAAGACATAGTATTTGAAATCAATGGATACGGCAACATTATATTTGCAATTGGATTCCATGGGAACCCAGTACAAAACCATTCACGCAACCACAAAACAAGCACCCATGCGCCCGCAAACAAAAACAGTTTTGCCCCAGATTTCATGCGTATAGACGATGTTACAACAAATGGAATTGTAAATATTAACGCACCAACAATACCAATACCAATTATGGCTGGGACTGTCCAAATTGCAAATTGTCGTGCCAATTCTGGCACAACATAAATTGAATTAAGTGTCCACCAAAACATAGATATGGCATACATCGCCCCAAAAGGCACCGCACGCAACCATGCACGCCAAAATGGCACCCTGTCTTTACCAGAACACAATAACCAATATGCCACAGCAATTGATAAAACGGTCACCCACCATAAATTAAACGGCGCAAACCCAAGTGACGCAACAGAGCCAAACAATGCGCATAGCGCGTATTTCCACCATGAAAATTTATCACTTTTTTCATCCGAGTAAGGATTTTTAATTCCCAACTTTTTTAATACTTTTATTTCTTTACCTTCCATTTCTTTGGCCTGGGCATCTGTTAAATGATCATAGCCCAACAAATGAAACATACCATGAACAACCATATGCGCCGTATGTTCCGCCACAGAAATTCCGGCGTTCTCGGCCTCGCGCTGGACCGTATCCAGCGATATATAAATATCGCCCAACAAAATATCATCACCCAATTCAAAAGATAAAACATTTGTCGGTTTGTCCATATTTCTGTACATTTTATTCAATGCATGAATTTCTTCATCATCAACCAATGTAATAGAAACCTCGGCATCTTTATATTTTTTACCAACAACCGCATTAGCGATTTTTTCAAAATCTATATTATATTTTTTCCAATGCTTGTTATTATAATTCACATAAACTTTCATATCCGCACCAATTTTATCCGTTTTTTTGTACTTTGCTAAACAATACTTTTGCAAATCTGGATGTGCTTAATTTTTGTTCATCAGTTTTTTCTTGAACTTTCTTTTTCGCATCATTAAATTCCAAAGAATTATTAACTTTTTTAGATGGTTCAACAGATTGCGTATTATCCGCATATAAATCTTGTTGACCATCGCGCCCAAGGAATCTATCAACATCTGGACAATATTCAAACACCACATCCCTATATTTTTCAGACCTTTGCACAAATTCGCAAATTGGTTTTCCATTTTGTATAGTGTTATCACAAATCGCGTGTTTGGCCTCTATCAAAGTTTCCATAGAAAAATCTCTACGCAATTTATTAAAATATTTTTTACCGTATGACAATGCGCCCGATCTTTTACCATCTATCTGGACACCGAATACATCTTGACAATAATTATCGACATCCAACAACAACAATATCTCGTGCACACGACGCGCCTTTAATCCAGGATAATTTTTCAACCGACTTGGACTTACAACATCATCAATCCTTAACAAAAACTTTGCCCATGCCACACGATCATCAGGATGCTTTTTTATAAACTTACAAAAACGTTTACAACAATCAACAGAATTAAATAATACAGACGAAATAACGGTTAAATCGCGTTGTGTTAAAACAATATCAGACCCCGCAAACGCCCTGCATATAACACGCACAGCGCCGTTACCACTCATACAAAAAAACCAGCCTTCGATACCTTCATATACCTCATCATCCGTTAATGGGCGCGGTCCTTTTTTACCCCGCGCACGCGGATAATGATCATATGCTGTCGAAGCACGAACCCATTTTGTAGATGTAAAATCATACGCATTTTGTGGTGCCGGGACATAATATAATCCAACCGCCAATGTATTTTTTGCACCGTCCGCCCCGCCATCACTGAACCAATCAGTTCTATAATTTTCAGACGCAAACAACACAACATCTATATACGGCAAATTATCTTTGACCGCCTCTCTGACCGCATCAGAATCAGACATCAATACCAATTCATCCAATTTTTCCTGTGCTATATCTGGAATTTCTGCGTATTCAATTGTGTTTTCATCAATAAATTCATTAATTTTTTCATTTTCTATAATTTCTTTTTTCTGATCCGGTTTATCTTTTTCAGATTTTTTATTATTTGCAATACTGACCCCACCAATCAGCATACCCAACATCGCCCACCAAATTGCAACCGCAGACAAATTTGGATTGCGTTTTACAAAAGATTGGAATTTTCTGTCATAACCATCTTTATCTTTGCCAACATTTATTTCAGATAACTTTTTTTCCAATTTGCGCATCAATTTATTGTCCAACGCAACAACCTTGGCAAAGCGCGCCATGAACTCAGCCAAACCAACACCGATTAACGCAGACCCCTTTAACACCTTTTGTGATTTAGTTTTGGCAACCCTGTTTTCAATTTTTTTGCGCGCCTTTTTTAATGCGCCTATGGGTTTATTCACAATTTTTCTATATTTTTCAGTCATGATATTTATGCCTTTTATTTTTTACATCCCAATCCTGATTTTTTTGCGATTTTAGAACGCACACGCGCATAGTTTGGCGCAACGAACGGATAATCATCTGGCAAATCCCATTTTGCCCGATATTGCTCTGGGGTCAGATTAAACCGCCGTTTCAGGTATCGCCGCAACATAATATGCCATGTTCCATCTTCCAGACATTGAATTTTATCGGGTTGCACTGATTCGGCAATTTGCTGTGGCGTGACATGCGTCCCGCGCAGTGTTGCACGCGCCGCATTAACCGCATCAGCCATCGAAAGTTCCGGATTATGTGCCATTGCCGCCGCCGCCAAATTAGCCACAGCCAATGTAAATTCACTCGATTTTATATTATTTACCATTTGCCAAAAAACCTTTTATTTACTACAATTATATCACAAATAAACAATAAATAAAACGAAAGTCAAATTATAATGAAAAATGATACCAGACCTCTTGCTGATTTAATGCGCCCTGCGACAATTGACGATATTGTCGGGCAAAAAAACTTACTTGGCGAAAATGGTTTGGTTCGTCGTATGATTGATAACAATAAATTATCTAACATTATATTATGGGGGCCGCCGGGATGTGGCAAAACAACGATTGCGCGTGCATTGGCACATACGGTCGATATGGATTTTGTTCCGATGTCTGCTGTATTTTCTGGGTCGGCTGATATAAAAAAGGCGATGGATGCCGCGCGTATGAATCGAGACATCGGACGAAACACATTATTATTTATCGATGAAATTCATCGCTTTAATAAAACACAACAGGATACATTATTGCCATACCTTGAAGATGGCACAGTTGTGTTTGTTGGTGCAACCACCGAAAATCCCAGTTTTAATTTGAATAACGCATTATTATCGCGCTGTCACATTGGCGTTTTGACCGCACTTGGCACAGATGATTTAATGATTTTAATGAACCGTGCTGAAAAATTTTTGGATAAAAAATTGCCATTGAACAATGATGCAAAAATTCACCTGGCTCAGATGGCGGATGGTGACGCGCGATTTTTATTAAATACAATTGAATATCTGATTAACGCAAATTTTAAACAAGAATTAGATGTTGATGCATTGGATAACGCAATTCAAAAACGCGCACCACTGGGTGATAAAACAGGCGACGAACATTATAACTTAATTTCTGCGGTTCATAAATCCCTGCGTGCCAGTGACACCGATGCCGCACTTTATTGGACGGCGCGCATGATGACATCTGGCCAGGATGCACGATATATATTCCGTCGCCTCACCAGATTTGCAATGGAAGATATCGGCCTTGCCGATCCGAACGCGTTACAGGTTGCGATTGCGGCCTGGTCTGCATACGAAAGGTTGGGCAGTCCCGAAGGCGACATCGCATTAACCGAATTGGTAATATATCTGGGCACAGCACCTAAAAGCACATCTGCATACCGCGCACAATCTGCGACATACAGTGCTGCAAAAAATACTGGCAGCCTGCCTCCACCAAAAAACATTTTGAACGCCCCAACAAAAATGATGAAAAATTTGGGATACGGCGCCGGTTACATTTATGAACCAGATACCGCATCTGGATTTTCCGGTCAAAATTGTTTTCCAGAAAATATGCCGCGTCAAAGATTTTATACACCTGTCGAACGCGGGTTCGAGCGCGAGATTAAAAAACGCGTTGACTATTGGGACGGATTACGTGAAAAGTTAAATAAAAAATAATACCCCGAAAAATATCGGGGTATTTTATTTAGAATAATATATTCAACTGCATACCAATCGATGATTCTTCCTCTTCGTATTCATACGAATAAATCACCGCATATTGTGTCTGACCGAATTGACGCAATACCTTGAATTTCAACCACTCTTTATCAAAGTCAGGATTAGTTGATAAACGCGCCGTCAAACCAACACCGAAACGCCAACCTTCGACCATGCGAAAATACATTTCTGGCATAAAGTCCAACATAGCCATACCTTTGGCATTATCAAAAATCCATGTTGATTTCACAGTTCCACTTAATGTCACACCCGCCCATTGACGACCAATACGAACACCGGCAAAATATTTTGTTTTATCCGTAATAGATTCATCTGTTTTATGATTTTTTCTTAATCCCAAATCAGAAACACGATGATTACCACCAAAATTTATACCAAACAAAACATCACTGACGACGCCCATGGAATTATCATCCGCCAATCCAGCGCGATAGACACCACCCAATTCAATACTAGAAAAACCGCGTTCACGACGATTATGTGCAAAATCAAACTGGTAATGCGTGTTCGCATGCATACTCAACCGATCATTGACACCGTATTCAAACCCTTGACCCAAACGCAAAAAGTCATTTCCATATCCGATATCAGTTGTTGATAATATACGATCATCCGCCGCCATATACAAAGGATCAGATGTATCCAACGACACCAATTCGCCGTCCATAGAATACGCAGACCCATATATGGCCAATACACCAATAAAACCACACAAAAATCTTTTCATTTACTGGTTTTCCCTATTTAGAATTGGAACATAACCTGAACGCCCACAGACCATTCACGATATTTCGATAAATCAACCAACGCGTGACCGTGCCCAGTAATTGGATTCCATGGTGTTCCCCATGCAGCGGCCCAATTCGTTTGATCCAGTGGTAAAGATTCCGCAACTAAATCAAGATGTTTATCGTTTGCAGTATCATACAAAGATGTTTTTGCATACAAATTCAATGCGAAATAGTCATTTGGTTGCCAACCGAACGCACCCTTGATCGACAATTGATTATGCCAATCATAGAATCCATATATACCTTCGATATTTAATGTCCAATCTTCATCCAATACAGACCAAACACCAGCACCCAATTCGCCCATATACAAAGTATCGGTACTGTCGCCATAGATTATCAATGCCCATTCGTTTGTCGAATGATTATCCATGTAATCACCATAAACATCACCTTCCATATCGACGACCCATCCGCGTGCCAAACCATAGATAGTTGTTGCCGTTGATGACAATTTATAGCCGGCCTTGATATCGGCGATATAATAATCTACGCCATGTTTTTGATGTTCATAATAACCAGACAAAGTAGAAATCCATCTGTTATTATCAACAAGGCGACCCTGTAATCCCAAACCATACAAATTCAAACCACTTGATTTATATTCGTCCCTCGCATCCAATGAATTTGTCCAGGTCAACTTATCCTTGTTGTATTTTCCCATTAACTGCAAAGAAATATTATCAGTCAAACCATAACTTAAATCTTCCTTGATAGATAATTCTGTTAACTTTCTATCAATATCTGCAAATTTATAGTTACCCTGCATATATTCCCCAGTTGTCACAGAACCAAATTGTCCCTGTAATGGTTGATAGAAAGGATTCGCGATAAAATATTTACGACGCACAGATTTTCTGTGTGTTTTTCCCTGGTTATATGTCCGTTTGGATACATATTCTGGTTCTGGTTCAGATTCTTCCTCGTAATAACGGGTATCCCCCCTATTATCGTATGCCCCAGAACGCGATACAGCACCGCGCTGTTCATAACTGCGGTGTTCGTAACCACGGTTATAACGACGACCCGCGTATCCATCCTCAGACGAAGCACTGCGGTTAATATTAATTGTTCCGCCATCTGAATTACGCATATTTATGCTGGAATACATACTGCTGCGACCGGCAAAGCCGTCACCTGCAAAAGCGACACAACCAAGTAAAGCAAAAAAACTAACATGTTTAATATTCATAATTCAATCTCCTTTTCGGACGAATTATACCACATTTTTTACCTATAAAAAAGCCGAAAATTATAATATGTGTCGTTTATTATTGGCGTCTGGGGCACTGACAATGCCTTCTTGTTCCATGCGTTCCATAAATCCAGCCGCCTTGTTATAACCGATACCCAACCTGCGCTGGATATAAGAAATCGTAGGTTTTTTATCACGCACAACTATTTCGCACGCCTGGGTGTACATATCGGCATCTTTACCGGCCTTGACCTCGGACGCAGATGGCGCCGCCCCTGATGTGGTGCCGTCACCCGCATCATCGCCATCCGTCACACCGGCGGCATATTCAGGTTCGCCCTGGGACCGCAAGAAATCACCAATTGTTGTTAATTCTTCATCAGAAATAAATGCGGCATGAATTCGAACCGGCACCCTGCCCGCCTCACTAAACAACATATCACCCATAGCCAATAATTGTTCGGCGCCCTTTTCACCCAATGTCGTCATAGAATCAATCACACTGCGCGCCTGGAAAGAAACACGCGTTGGGAAATTCGCCTTAATCACACCGGTAATAGTTGTAGCATCTGGACGCTGGGTCGCCATGACCAGGTGGATTCCCGCCGCACGCGCTTTCTGGGCAATGCGTTGTACACAACCTTCGACCTCTTTACGGGCGAGTGACATCAAATCTGCGACCTCGTCAATAATAATCACGATATATGGCATATCAGACAAATCAACCTCTTGGGTTTCAAATAATAATTCGCCTGTTTCTTCGTCTGTGCCAACGGCCACCTGTTGAGTAATTTTTTCGCCCTTGTCGCGTTTTTCAGCAACAATTTCATTATAACTTTCGATATTACGCGCATTAACAACCTGCAATTGTTTATAACGTTCCTCCATTTCACGCACCGCCCATTTCAATGCGTTCACAGCAGCCGCCGCATCCAATTTTACAATCGGCGTAATCAAATGTGGAATATCATCCCAGAATCCAAAATCAACACCCTTTGGATCAATAATAATCAATTTACATTTATCAGGTGTAAAATGATAAACAATAGATGTGATAATCGTCTGAACGAATACAGATTTACCAGATCCTGTTCGTCCCGCAATCAACATATGTGGCATCTTTGCCAAATCATAATACATTGGATTACCACCAATATCCACACCCAGCGCAAGTGGTATTTTATACCGTGAATTTACAAACATATCATTTGCAATCAGTCCGCGGAATCGAACCATCTGACGATTCAAATTCACCATTTCAACACCAATCAATTGTGTTGATGGAATATGTGCAATACGAATATTTTCAGTCGCCATCGCACGCGTCATATCTTTCACAGTTTTTGTGACATCGGCAATTTTTGTTCCATCATCAGGCATAAATTCATACAGTGTAACAATTGGTCCCGGTCTGATACCCGTAACCGTTCCATGAACATTATATTGCGAAAAATGAACCTCCATCGCTTCGGCATTTCTTTTTAATTCTTGGGTCACAATATTTTTACCAAACACAGATTCTTCCAAAAATTCAGGATCAGGCAATTCATATTCACCATCGGCAATAACTTTCTTTGGCGCCTTTTTCGCAACGCGTTTTCTTTTTGGTTTTTCTTCTTCAACCTCTTCTTCATCTTCGTCTTCGGTTTCTTCTTCATCTTCTTCTACATCTTCATCATCATCACTTTCTTGAACCGGCAAAATATGAAATGCAGACAACACCCAACGCACAGAATGCCACACCATGCGCGCAACACTGACCACATACGACCATTTAATATTTAACAATACACCCGCCATCCAGGCAAACCCAGCCAAAGCCAAAACACCAATAATAATTTCCCAATTACCAATCAGAGAATACATATCTGAACCTGCAATCGCACCCAACATTCCACCAAATGACGACCCCGGCACCAACATACCAAACCCAGCGCACCCTAAACACAATGCAATAAACCCACGCAGCACATTATATTCAGGTGTCGCCATTTCATCGCGTCCACCAATATAATAAAACCCAGAACGCATTAAACATAAAAACAAAAATATCATTGGTATAAAACCGAAAACATATCGCATAAATCCAACCAGATTACCAATAATTCCATGTTCGCCAAAAGTACTGGACACGAACCAACCATCTAAATAAGAATCATGAAATATGGCGGCCAAAATCAAAATGCCACCAAATAAAAACATAAACACCCCCAGCAAACGCCAGGCCAAACTCTTTAACGCCCCAGAAAGTTGTTCTGGTAAAAATCTCGACTTTCCATCCATACTGGGCATTATATCATAAAAAAAGGAAAAATTAAAGCCACCAAAATAAAAAACTGGGGTCACCCCCAGTATCTATTTAATCTTTCGAATTATTGCCAGGACAAAGTCCGCCGATATCATACCAATAAACGCCCCCAGAATTACATCGGTCGGCCAATGCGCACCAATTGCAACACGCGATATCGCAATCACAATTGCCAAAGTCCATGTAAAACATTTGAAACGCGGCATCAACATCCCCAGCATTACCAAACCTGCAAAAGATAACGCCGTATGTCCCGATGGCATAGAATTAAATGCCCACTCGGCTGTCCATGGAAAAAAACCAACAATTCCGAATTCGTCAAAAAACACTGGGCGCGCACGACCAATCACAAACTTTAATATTTCAACAATCACGCCCGACATACACAGCGAACACAATACTAAAAACGCATTACTGTTTTTTAATTTTGCATACGCATCTTTGAATAGGAAATGCACATTAAACCAATGCATTTGTGTTGTTGGATCATTACGCAATTCGTATGTCTTTTTCAAATACATTACAATTGTCGCCAATAAAAATACAGCAACCCAAACCTTGCCATCAAAAATATTTGCGAACCAATGCCACACAACATTGTCATATTGCTGGGCCCAAACATAGACAGGTATATCATAATAATATATTCCCAACATAACCAACCCAGCAACCACAATCGTCGCCAATATCAATAAAGGCCATTTAATACTGAAATTTTGTTTTGAAATAAACATGCGACCCATCCTTAATCTGCAATCAGCCGGTTATAAACCGTTTTATCTGTTAAAATCTGTGTTGCAACCGCAGCCGCCACCATATCTTCGTCATCACCACTGGTAATCACCGGGCACCCCCGACGCACAGATTCCACATTTACATTATCATTTTTATTAAAATCCTGGATTTTGAAATCATTGTTTATCACATTTACAAAGAACGCATTTTGTTGTCTGTTTGACCGAATATTAGATAAACACACAATTGGAAATACACCACGTGCATCCAATGTCCGACCCTGACTGGACTTAATAGATTTATTCAATAATTCCAAAGCCGCGCCATTTGATAATTCCATACGCGTCATAATACGCGCACTGCCCGCTGTTGGTGTTCCAACCAAAACCCCGCGTCCATTTTCATATACAGCCGACGCAATCGCTTCGGCGGTTCCAGCCGTCGTATCAGATGTCAAAACAACCAACATCGCATTGGTCACCGCATCGCCACCCGGAACAAATTCCATATCTTCGCCTGCGGTTTGTGACACACGCATAACCGGCTGTTTTCCAATAAATAAACCCGCTAATTTTGTTGCAGAACGCGCATCCGAACCATGTGCCGCACGCAAATCCAGAATAACCCCCGACACATTTTCATGTTTCAACAAAGCCTCGTTAACAATATTCGCCGCGTTATCTGTAACCTCGTGC
>Ga0310786_10006549_pt1 | contig 15448 bp, 13 predicted proteins | sample AusTroGonzalo_MG_FD_203881 | JGI IMG/M metagenome (GOLD analysis project Ga0310786, IMG submission 203881) | Bovine rumen microbial communities from tropical cattle in Woodstock, Queensland, Australia - Gonzalo_03 (v2) (version 2) | ecosystem: Host-associated > Mammals > Digestive system >... | reverse complement strand
CGAACGCCGGTGACTCCCGCGAAAAGGCCGGTGTGAAGGATGCCAAGGGCAATCCGATGTATGCCGACTGGTACGGCGATGACCACCTCTGGATCATCCTCACTGTTGCTTCTTACCTCAAGGAAACTGGCAAGATGGACCTTCTCAAGGAAGAGATCCCGTTCTACGTCGCCGGCAAGAAGCGCAAGGACCGCCCGAAGGGCACTGTCCTCGAACACTTGAAGCGCGCCCTGAAGTTCACCCGTGAACACCTCGGCAAGCACAACCTCCCGCTCCTCGGCTTTGCTGACTGGAACGACTGCATGAACCTCCCGCTCGGTGCCGAATCCACCTTCAACACCGCCTTGTACGCCAAGGCCTTGCTCGAAATGATGGACATCGAAGAAGCTCTCGGCGACAAGAAGGCCGTCGAAATGTACAAGGGCTGGTACGAAGACGTCAAGGCCGCCTTCAACAAGAGCGCCTGGGACGGCAAGTGGTGGACCCGTTGGTTCGACAAGGACGGCAACGGCTACGGTGTTGCCAAGGCCAAGTACGGCAAGATCTACTGTAACGGTCAGTCCTGGCCGGTCATTGCTGGCATCGCTTTCGGTGACCGCGCCAAGCAGGGCATGGACAGCCTGAACAAGCTCCTCAACACCAAGTACGGTGTGAAGAGCTCCACTCCGGGTTACCGCGGCTTTGAACCGGCCGTGGGTGGCATCTCCACCTATCCTCCCGGAGCCAAGGAAAACGGCGGTATCTTCCTCCACACCAACCCGTGGGTGATGATTGCCGAAACCATCCTCGGCCGTGGCGACAATGCCTTCCAGTACTACAACCAGATTAACCCGGCTTCCAAGAACGGCATCCTCGACGTGTTCGAGTCCGAACCGTACTGCTACCCGCAGAACATCCTCGGTGACGAACACAAGCAGTTCGGTATGGGCCGTAACGCATGGCTCTCCGGTACCTCCACCTGGACGTACCAGGCTGCTACGCAGTTCATCATCGGTATCCGCGCCAACTACAAGGGCCTCGTGGTTGATCCTTGCATCCCGTCCAAGTGGGAAGGCTTCGAAGCAACCCGTAAGTTCCGTGGCGCTACCTACCAGATCACGGTGAAGAACCCGAAGCACGTGTGCAAGGGTGTCGCCAAGATGGTGGTGGACGGCAAGGAAATCGACTCGAATATCGCCCCGATCTTTACGAAGGGTGTCCACAAGGTCGAAGTGACCCTCGGATAATTTGAATTATAACCGTCGTGATACGGCGTTGCTCGCCCCCTCACGTACGCTTTGTACGCTACGGGGGCTCGCGCCTTGTCTCACTCGGTTCTAATCCAAATTCGATTTTTAAGGTCCGCCTCTACGAGGCGGATTTTTTTTTCGGATTAGATAATTATTTCTAGTCCAAATTCGAAATTTTAAGATCCGCTCCTCTGGGGCGGATTTTTTGTTCGGAATAGATAAATATTTCTAATCCAAATTCGTTTTTTAAGGTCCGCTTCAAATGAAGCGGACTTTTGTTTTAGGTTCTCTGCGTTTTTCTTTTGTTTGTATTTATATTTAAGGAGTGATGCTTAAGCGGTTTGTCATTCTGTTGTGTGGGCTTGCTCTTGCCTTGTTGGCGGGATGTGCGATGCGGCCACCGTCTGCGGGGGCGTTTATGTCGGCCTACCAGAATCGCGACAGCATGAACGGCTTCTTGTTCGAATCCTCAATTTCGATATATACGGCGTCTACGTCCGATTCTGCGGTAACGACGCCGGAAAACGAGCACAGCACCAGTGTCTGGGAAGATGTCGTGGAAAATGAATGGCCGTTCGATTTTGACTTGTCGATCATTCGCTTCATAGATCATTTTGGATTTAGTTTTGGCTATCAGTTCCTTAATCCCTATATCACTTTAGGGGCCGCCTTTGATCATTTCGGTATCATGGGGTGGACAGACTGGAGGCTTATTGCGGTCTGTGCAGGTGAGCCCGAAGCATTTAGGGGCGGCATTAGCATAATGGAACAGATTTCGCCGACCAAGAACATGCTGGTAGGTTTGTTCCAATTTGCCTCCCGGACTGAGGCTCTCTACACTGCGGGTGGGGGCTATTATTGGAAGCCCTATAAGGAGGACGGTTCGTATTCGTCTAGTTGTTGGGACGATGATACTGACTGCCTTTGGAAAAAAGAGAAGTCGGATTTTGGCGAGCCCTATTACTATGGCTTTATAGAGTATGGTGGTGGTGCTTACGTGAGGTACAAGATGGGCTCATTTTTGGGCTTGGGGCTTGAGTTCAGGTACAGCTACGATGTAACCTACAAGGCCAACCGTCTTGCATTTACGTTCAGTGCGTTTTTGGGCTAAAATTTGACGCTTTCAGCGTCCGTGGCTGCGGCTCGGAAATAGGACTGCGAGCAGTCCTGCTTCACTCGCCTTGCTCACTTTTGCTATATTTAACCGCGGAAATTTTTAAAAAGGATAGATAATGTCTATTAATTTCGTTTCTCGTGGTGTACTTGCCGTGGCGCTTGCTGCGGGTATTGCTTCGGCACAGCTCCTCAACAGCAAGAGCATTGATGTTATTCGCGTGGAAAAGGTCGGCTTTTCTGCCGGTCGTATCGATAGCCTGACGCAGGCTCTCGCCTTGCAGCAGTTCCAGGGCAAGAAGGTGAACGACGAGACCATGACGCAGGTCCGCTATGCGGTCATCGACAACCTTGTGGGTCAGGAACTCGTGAAGCTTGAGTGCAAGAAGCTCGGCATCAAGGTGCCCGCCGCCCGCGTGGATAGCCTCGCCAACCTCTTCAAGAAACAGTTCCCGAGCGAAGACGCCTTCCAGAAGCAGCTCAAGCAGAGCGGCCAGACGATGGCGCAGTTCAAGGAGAAGGTCGAAGACCAGCTCAAGAGCGAAGAACTCCTGAAGAAGAAGGTGCCTTTCCCGCCGGACCCGACCGAAGAGAAGAAGAAGGCTTTCTGGGAACTCAACAAGGAAAAGGCCGTTATCAACGACTCCATCAGCGGTGCGCGAATCTGGATTTCCACCAAGGGCAAGAAGGCTCAGGAAATCAACGACACGAAGGATATGCTGAAGGGCCTTGCCGCCCAGGTGCGCACCAAGAAGGCCGCGTTTGCCCAGTTGGCTGCCATCTATAGCGAAGACAAGGATGCGAAGAAGACTGGCGGCGTGATGCCCAAGTTTGTAGCGAAGTCCAAGGGTGACGCCTTCGTGAAGGCCGTGAACAAGATCAAGGTGGGTGAAATCACCGACGTGATTACCGACAAGGATGGCGTATACATCTTTATGCTTGCCGAAAAGAACGATGGCAAGTACGAAAGCTACAAGGCCCAGATTGAATACTACCTGCGACTCCAGGCCGAACAGGATCGCCAGATGAAGCTCAAGGCATACCTCGACGAGCTGGCGAAGAGTTACAAGGTTCAGTACCTCGACAAGAAGTACACGCCTCCGCAGGCTATCGGGAGCAAGTAATGGCCTTCCAGACTACTCACACCGGGCTTATCGAACTGCGCAGCCGCATCGACAAGCTCTGGGGGTATCTTTGACCTAGAGGCGAAGACCGAGGAACTTTACGTCCTCGAGAAGGATTCTGCTGACCCGAACCTGTGGAACGACCAGGAAAAGGCGCAGTCCATGATGAAGAAAATCGGCAACCTGCGCGGTTTGCTCGATTCCTGGAAAGAGGTTTCCCAGAGTTGCGATGACCTTGCCGAACTTTACGAGATGAGCAAGGACGAGGAATCCGCCGACCTGACGGCGACCATCGAGAGCGATATCGCTGACCTTAGGGCGCGTGTCGAGAAGATGGAATTCAAGAAGATGCTGAACGGGCCTGACGATGCCTGTGCATGCCTCATGTCCATCCATCCGGGGGCGGGCGGTACCGAGTCGCAAGACTGGGCGTTGATGCTTTTCCGCATGTACACGCATTTCTTTGAGCGCGAGAACATGGATTTTAAGGTGGTGGACTTCCAGGAGGCAGAAGATGCCGGCCTCAAGAGCGCGACCATCGAGGTGACCTGCGAGAACGCGTATGGCCTGCTCCGTTCGGAGATAGGGGTGCACCGCCTGGTACGTATCAGCCCGTTTGATGCGAATGCGCGCCGCCACACGAGCTTTACCGCCGTGTACCTGTACCCTGAACACGAGGACATCGAGTTTGATTTGGACATGTCCGAAGTTCGCGTAGACACTTACCGCAGTAGCGGCGCCGGCGGACAGTATATCAACAAGACGGATTCCGCGGTGCGCATGACGCACTTGCCCACGGGTATCATGGCGAGCTGCCAGACGGAGCGCAGCCAGATACAGAACCGCGAGACCTGCTACAAGATGCTCAAGACGATGGTCGCGGAACATTACCGCCTGGAAGAAGAAGCCAAGCGCGATGCCCGCATGGCCGAGAAGAAGAAGGTCGAGTGGGGTAGCCAGATCCGCAGCTACGTGCTGCAGCCTTACCAGATGGTGAAGGACCTGCGTACGGGCGTCGAGACCTCCGATACTGCAGGCGTTCTAGACGGGAAAATTCGTCCGTTCATTGATGCGTACTTGCTAAGTACGAGCGAAGGACAGAAGTAATTTACTTCTTCCAAATTCCTATCAAGCTGCGGTTCTTGCGCAGGGCGAGCCAGAGCGTGGGCCAGATGAGAATCAGGTCGCGGATGAGGCTTGTCCAGGCTTCTGCCTTGTCTTGTGCGCCTTCGAGTTCAAAACACCCGCAGGTAATGCCGAGGTCGTTCCAGAGCGCCCATGCGAGCGCGATGATGAAACTCACGAACATCCAGAAGATGGCGAATGCGGATTCCTTCACGAAAGGCGTGAAAATCATCGCAAGCCCGAACCAGAGCTCGAATTGCGGATAAACTAGCGCAAAGAAGTTGTTTACGAAATCCACGTGCAATGCCGAGAAGAACTGGTATTGCGCCACGAGGGTCGCAAACTGGTGCGGGTCCTGAATCTTGAAGATGGAGGCGAAGATGAACATGCCACCGATGCCTATACGGCAGAGTACTTCCAATGCGCGGATGGCGAAATCCTTCTGGAGCTTGTAGGCCGGAATGATGAGCAGGGCGCAGATAGCGCAGGCGCCGACACCCAGGTGGATGTTGTAGCGGTAAGCCTTCGGCCAGATGTCCAGGAGCCAGTCCTGGTCGGTGAAGGTGAGGAAACTTTCGGGGAAACTGATTTCGGCGACACCGAAGGCGACAAACAGGCTTGCTATGAGGAGGAGAACCGCTGAGCCGATGGTGCGCTTGATATTTTTCGATTCAAAACATTCAATCATCGTGCGCCCCCTACAGAATGTCCGCCGGTTTTTCCATCACGTCCTGGGTGCCAATCCATTCGACGGACTTGCCTTCGCCTACGCGGATGTTGTTCACGACGGCGAGGATGATGCAGAAGAGGGCGATGCCGATGAGTACGAACCAGTTGAGCTTTTTCGCGTAGGCTTTCGCGGCGCGTGCGGCAAAAGCAACCGGAATGCAGACCACCGCCACGCAGAGCATGAATACAGATGCAAAGAATTCAAAAAACTTCATGGTTACAATATAGCAAAAGGCGAGTGCCGCGACAAAAATTTATGTTTTGGCATGGCTGAGCCGAGCTATATGCGTTCCGAATGAACGCCATATACAAAAACCTGGTTAAAAATGGCGATCCCCGAACAAGTCGGGGATGACAATTAGGGACTGGATCCTTCGCACTTTGTGCTCAGGATGACGCAAAGCGTCAGTTCCCGAAGGTCCACACGATGCCGTAGGCGAAGCGTAGCCCCTCGGGCGTATATCCGGAGCCGGGCATGTAGATGCTGTGGTTGAAGTTCTCGATGCGGCTGTACAGCTCGAAGGTGAGAATCTGCATGCGTGCCTCGAAATCGAGAGCGAGGTATTTCTTCATCTCCTCGATTTCGGGGAGGCCTTCCTCGTTTACGGTGCAGTCGTAGTGCGTGCCGAACCATTGCCAGTCCACGCGTACGCTCACGCCGAGCCTGTCGCGCACAAAGCGGTTCTGCCAGTGGATGGAACCCTTGTAGTAGAGTTCCTGCACATCGAGAATCTTGTCGTCGCGGTCAAGAACCTGCCCGCGTTCCAGGTAGAATTTCCAGTTCCCGAGCCTAAACCCGACCTTCATAATCCAGTCGAGGGTAGATGCCTCGTCGAGGTTTATCCACTGGAACGCCTGCGGTATTGATTCTGTGCTGTCTCCTAGCACCCAACGCTGCTTTATGAGGTCTTTGGCGCTTTCGTAGCGCATGCCGAGCCCGTAATACACTTCCTTCGAGTACCAGCCGAGGGTGGCTGCCGTGCGGTTCCGTTTTTCGAAATCGAGCTCCTTGTTTGCAAACGAGAGCCTGCCGGTTTCGTTGAATCTCAGTTGCCGTACTTCGGGGAACTTGTTGTCGTGGCGGAACATGGCGTTGAACTGCAGGTTATAGGGCAGGAACAGGCTCATGTCGGCAGAGAAGGCCGGTGCAAAATCCACAATGTTCCGGACTGAACTGTTGCGCTGCATGCCCGCCTGCACGCGGAACATGGCGAATCCGATGGTGTCGGAAATCTCTCCATAGCCGATTTCCCTGTCCTGGTAGTGCGTTCTTGAGGAATCGGTGTGGTCCTCGTCGGTGTTTACGAATTCATAGGTAAATCGTATTGTCGGGTTCAATAGGGTCCCGTAGCGTACAAAGGCATCGCCTAGGACAGTGTTGTAGGTGAAAGTCCAAGAGGAGTCGTAGTAGAGGCTGTCGGTCTGCTCGTATCCGAGCGTGTCGGTCCATGTCTTTGCTCCGTAGGCGACGCCGGCGAGCGAGTCAAGTTCAACTTCGTGTGTGCCGTAATGGATGCTTGTCCCGAAGTTCAGGTTCTTGATGGGGTAGAATTCCACGCCACTGCCGTAGGTGACAGCCTTTTCGTCGATGGTGTAGTAAGGCTTCTGGAACGTGCGCTTGGAAAGGTCGAGCGTGTCAGTCAAAACCTTGTAGCTCGTGTTGTCTGCGTTCTCGAGCGAGAAGTAGTTCATCTTGAAGAACGCCTTGCCGATTCCGAATCGCCAGGTGAGCATAGGCTGCACGTGCATTGTGTTCACGGCGATGTTCCTGCCTCCAAACGGGATGCTCGTGGAATCTCGCCCGAGGGCAAAGTACGGCGAACTCGTGACGTTCTGGTATTCGTATTCCTTGGAATTCTTGTTTGACCTGCTCTGTACGCCAAAGTCAAGCGTTACGGAATCGGTGACGAGCCTCCTGAAATCGAGGTGCAGCGCGTTGCCGTCGAAGGCGCCGCGTTCCCAGGCGAGGTCGGTCACCGGCGTGTCTACGGGAATGCCGTGCCGTTCCTCGAAGAGAATGCCGTTCTCGCCGTTGAGCGATAGGCGGGAGGGGTCGTACCCGAGGCGCGTGGTGTAGATGCCCGAGAGCATGGAGGGGTAGCGCTGGCTCACGCTTGCAATTCCCATCGAGAACGGGTCGAGTTCCGGGTTCCCGAGGATGGAGGTCCCGAGCAACCATTCCGACTTTTGGCCCGAGACGTCGTAGAGGCGCTCCATGACTTCGGTATGGGCGGTTCCCCAGCGTCCGGCATCGTTCTCGCGTACGGAGGGGCTTGGCCGGTCGGGCGCATACCACACGGAATCCTGCCGCTTTGGCTGCTCGTAGGGCGTGGGGTTCATGACCTGCGCGGCAACTGTCGAGGTCAAGTTCGCGAGGGCGATGAGCGTGGCTGCGATAATCCGGCAGAACTTCATGCTAGAACCATTCCGCACGGGATTTCTCGCGGCATTCCTTGAGTGCCTGTACCACTGTGTAGGGCATCTTCATGCAGCCGGGCGGGTAGGCGCCCCCTTCGGTGTGGAAGTCCGACCCGCCGGTCCCCACGAGCCCGAAGCGCTGCGCCATCTCTTTGTACTTGCGGCCCACGGCTCCCTTCTGTGCGGGGCTGTAGACCTCGATACCCTTGATTCCCCATTCCACCATGCTTTCGACGAATTCGTCGGAAAGCCCCGACTTGTAGGGGTGGGCGAGAACCGCGATGCCGCCTGCGTTCTCGATGAGGCGGATGGTTTGCTGCGGGTTGAGCCCCTTCTTTTCCACAAAGGCGACGCAGCCATCACCCAGGTACTTGGTGAATGCTTCTGCGAAATTCCCGATATATTCTTCATCGACCATCGACATGGCGATATGCGGGCGCCCGATGACTTTTCCCTTGCAGTAGGAATGCACCTTCTCGTAGGTGATCTCGATGCCGAGGGCATTTAGCTTTTTGATAATCGCCTTCACGCGGGCGATGCGCTGCTTGGCGAAATCCTCGAGTTCCATGTTGAGCGCGAGGTTCGTGGGGTCGCAGAAATACCCGAGAATGTGGATGTCCTTGCCCTGCCACACGGCTGAAATCTCGATGCCCGGAATGAGCTCGAGCCCTATTTCGCGTGCCGGCCCCTCGGCAATTTTGAAGGAGTCCAGGTTGTCGTGGTCCGTGATGGAGATGCACCGGAGCCCTTTTCGCTTGCTGAGTGCGAGAAGTTCCTCGACGGAAAGAGTCCCGTCCGAAAGGCGCGTGTGCAGGTGCAGGTCCGCATAACCTCCGCTTTCGGTTATGATTGTCCCTCGGATCACTTGGTTACCCCGTAGTAGCCGCTGATGAGTTCCGCTTCGCTAAGCTGGTCGGGGTGCAGGCTCATATTCAGGAAAGGATACACCGATTCGCAGTTGAACCCGATACGAAGGTTTGCCCCGCTCTTTTTGGCAAGGTAGAGCCGCGGGAGGAACGGCTGGCCCAGGTAGATGCATACGGTGGGGGCGAATTCTACAATCTTGGTTTCGAGTTCTTCGAATACCCTCTCGCCGAACCGGCATTCGGCATCGCTGAAGTAGATGGCGTGTGCGCGTTTGGCGGAAATCAGCGCATGCAGGGACTCGTGGGCAACGCACAGTACGTTTGCAAACCACGTGTTCGGCATCTTGTGCAGGAATCCGGCCGCGTTTTCCATGTCGCGCGGTAGAATGACGAGAGTCTTGGGATTGTCCTTGAACACGCCGGGGAAATCAAATGCCGGGGAGTCTTCGCCCGCCTTGTTCAGAAACCACTTGAACAACGAATCCTTGCTAGAGAATCGTTTAAGGAAAAAGCGGAACTGGTCAGCAAAGTATGGCGACTGCTTCAAGGTAACTCCAATGTTTGGGAGAAATATATAAATTTGTAATTATGCCAAAGCAAAAGTTTTATGCAATCAAGCGCCCCGAGGGGGGGCAAATCGTAGATTCCTGGGAAGTTTGCGAAACACTGGTCCGTGGAGAGAAAGGCGTCAAGTACAAATCTTTTTCGTCGCGCCTCGAGGCGGAGGCCTGGTTGAACGGCGTGGAAGCCGAAGAGCCCAAAGGTGTCCGTGTCTATGTGGACGGATCTTTTATGCCCGGTTGCGACAAGGCGGGTTGGGCGTTTGTCGTCATTGAAAATGGCAAGGAAATTGCCCGCGGTTCGGGCTACACCGCTTTTGCTGCCGAAAGCAGGAACATCGATGGCGAATGCATGGCGAGCTACCAGGCAATGCGCTGGCTTGACCTGAACGACAAGTATGCGACCATTTGCCACGACTACGAGGGAATCGCCCGCTGGGCGCGCGGCGAATGGCAGGCCAAAAGCCATATCGCACAGCAGTACGTGGCGGCGGTAAAGCCGCTGCTTTTCCGCGTGAAGTTCGAAAAGGTTGCTGCCCACACGGGAGTCAAGTGGAACGAACTCGTGGATTCGCTGGCCAAGGAGGCAGTGAAGAAGGCCACGCAGGAAAAGGATAAGTCCTAGTCGATGGAACTGAGCGAGTTTTTGCAGGAGAGAAATTTTCCGTCGCTTTCGCTTTTTGCGGATGCGGGTAACGAGGCCATACACGTAAACGGCGCATCTATTCCGCTTGCCTCCATGATGGCTGCAAGGCGCTTTTTTGACAAGCCAGGCAATATGCTCGTTGTCGCGAAAGATTTCAAGAGCGCCGAGACATGGATGGAAAACCTGCAGAGCCTCATAGGCGAGGACTTTGTTCGCTTTTTCCCTTCGATAGGGCTTAAACCCTACGAGCAGAAGGTACCCTTCGAGGGCGTTGTCGAGGAGCGCCTCAAGTTTTTCCGCGATGCGGGTAACCCGCAAAAGCCGATTGTCGCGGTGTGTGCGGTTGATGCCTTGCTCATGAAGTTGCCCGCTCCGGGCGGACTTTTGCGCAACATGCGCACGCTCAAGGTGGGCGATGTGCTTGAACCGTCGACGCTTCGTCCCTGGTTCTTGGATCACGGTTTTGTGGAACAGCCGGTGGTGAGCTCGGTAGGCGAGTTCTCGGTACGTGGCTGCATCGTGGACGTGAACTGCTTTTTGTACCCGCACCCTATCCGCATAGAGTTCTTTGGCGACGAGATTGAATCCATCCGCAGTTTCGATATTTTCACGCAGCGTTCCGTAACTGCGATGGAGCGCGTGACGCTTTACCCGATGGGTGAATGGACCTTGCCCAATGTTGAACTTGCAAAATACAATGGCGATTTTGCCGGGCTATGGTGGAAGCGTTCCCGGTACGAAAAACTCGATTCCAGCCTGCTCGATTACTTGCCGGGCGCAAGCCTGGTTTTCGAGGAACTTTCTGCATTGTCTGAAAGTGCATCGCGGATGAATGCCTCCTATGAATCGACATTCGGGGAACTTCGCGAAACGGTGAGCGATGTTGTGCCCGCAAGCGATATCTGGTTCAAGTTTAATGAACTCTCGATGCTGTTCCCGGGGCATGCCTCGATGGATATTACCCGTGTGGAAACCGAAGCCTCGAACTGGTTCAAGGTCAATTTGCGCCCGCAAGATTTTGCAAGTGCCGGGACCGAGGAAGTGGCCCGGAAAATCGAGAATTTTTGTGCGGAAGGCGGTTCCGTTTATGTCGTGGCGCCGACTCCGGGCGCCCTGGCGCGCCTCAAGCATGTTTTTGAAGGCCTTCACGTAGAAGATTACTTTGTTGGTAATCTTTCTGAAGGCTTCTGGCTTGACGACGAGAAGGTCGCCTTTCTGACGGAGACCCGCATATTCAACCGCCATGCGACCAAGACCCGCAAGCGCCAGATTGCGGGTTCCGTGACCAATGCGTTGATGGTCGAATCGCTTAACCGCGGGGACTTCGTTGCACATGAAGATCACGGCGTGGGCCGCTATCTCGGGCTGGTGCGCGTAGAAGTAAACGGCGGTATGGTGGACTGCGCCCTGTTGGAATACGATGGTGGCGACCGCCTCAAGTTCCCGGTATCGGACCTGCAGAAAATTGAGCGCCTGGAGACTTCCGACGAGCATACTCCTAAACTCGACCGCCTGGGGGGCAGGTCATGGGAAACGCTCAAGAAGCGTGTAAAGGAAAAGGTCGTCAAGATTGCCCGCGACCTCGTGGAACTTTATGCCAAGCGCGAACTTATTGAGGGTTTCGGATTCCCGCCCGATGGAAAGATGCAGAAGGAATTCGAGGAAGCCTTCGAGTACGAGCCGACTCCGGACCAGGTAAAGGCGACAGCCGACATCAAGCGCGATATGGAAAGCCGAAAACCCATGGACCGCCTCGTGTGCGGCGATGTCGGGTTTGGCAAGACGGAAGTCGCCATGCGGGCCGCGTTCAAATGCATTGTCGCCAAGAAGCAGGTGGCGATTCTCGTGCCGACAACCATTTTGGCTGCCCAGCATTATGAAAATTTTCGCGACAGGTTTGCCGCCTTCCCGGTAAATATCGCTCTCGTGAACCGCTACAAGACCGCGAAGGAAAAGAAGGAAATCTTCCAGAAGATTTCGGAAGGAGCGGTCGATATCGTGGTGGGCACGCATGCCCTCCTGAGCGACAAGAACCAGTTCAAGGACCTGGGCCTGCTTATCATTGACGAGGAACAGAAATTCGGCGTGAAGCAGAAGGAAAAATTGCGCGAGATGCGCATGACGGTCGATACGCTCAGCATGAGTGCAACGCCGATTCCGCGTTCGCTGCACCTGAGCATGACGGGCGTGCGCGATATCTCGCTCATCAACACACCGCCGATGAACCGCCTGCCGGTAGAGACAAAGCTCTTGAAGCGCGACGATATGGTTCTCGCGGGCGCCATCCGTGATGAACTGGCCCGCGGGGGGCAGGTCTTTGTGGTGAACGACCGCGTGCAGAATATCAACATGCTGGCAGAAGATGTGGAATCCTGGGTCCCGGAGGCCCGTGTCGCGGTTGCTCACGGCCAGATGAACGACCGTGACCTGGAACGCGTGATGGAAAGCTTCCTATCGCGTGAGTTCGATATTCTCGTGAGCACGAGCATTATTGAGTCAGGTCTCGACGTGCCGAATGCGAATACGATAATCATCATGAACGCGCACCACTTTGGCATTAGCCAACTTTACCAGATGCGCGGGCGTGTGGGGCGTAGCGATGTGCTGGCGAAGGCCTTCCTCGTGATTCCCGCAAGGAGCGAGATTTCGCTGGAATCCATGCGCAGGCTCAAGGCGCTGGAACAGTTCAGCGACCTCGGGAGCGGATACCAGCTCGCCATGCGCGACCTGGAAATACGCGGTGCGGGCAACTTGCTGGGCCAGGAACAGCACGGGTTTATTGCCGAGGTCGGGTTCGAAACGTATGTGCGCCTGGTACGCGAGGCGGTGGAGGCTCTCCGGGGAGGCACTACCGAGAAACCGATACAGCCGCGAGTGGAAATCGGGGTGGATGCGTACCTTCCCGAGGACTACATTCAGGATGGTCTCACGCGAATCGGGATGTACCAGCGGATTGCCCGCATTACAAGTTCTGCCGAGGTGGAAAGCATCCGCCAGGAACTTGTGGACCGCTTCGGGGAACTGCCTGTACCCGCGAACATGCTCCTTCTGGTCACAGAAATCGGGCTGCACGCCGGCAGGTTGCGCATGCAGGGCCTGCAGCAGCGCAAGGGAATCCTAGTGGCGACGTTCGTGGAGTTCCCGCCCGTAGAAACGCGTGTTCTGGGGGAAATTGCCGGCAAGAGCTGTTTCCCCATGCGTTACGTAGGCACGTCGCCCCTGCAGGCGGTTTTCGAGTTGGGGGTTGCCCCTGCCGAGAGTCAGGCGGAAAAGATTGCGGAACTGTTCCGCGGCTTTGCGGACATTACGCCGACGCCTTCCCGCGCCGAGCCCGCGAACCCGCTCTTCCAAGACACGAATATCTTGAATTGATGGCTGTTAGCGTGACGGCGGGCCGTTTAATACGCCTGAAAGCGTCTCGACGAGCCTGTCGGCGACTTGTTGTGGCGTTTCGTTTGCATCCGTAACAAACGTCTCGTCGGCATCTGTCTCGAACTGCATCGCTTCTGCGGGTATAAGCGCGAGTGCTTCCCGCGTTGCTTTTTTGCGCAGGGAATCGACGTGAATCGAGAAGAGGGCGCCCAGCGAAAGGCCTGCTTTTACGATGCCCGCGTCGCCGCCGAACCTGTGGAACACGGGCCGCGGCTGTTTAACGCCCGCATCGGACTGCGCACATTTTACATCCGCGCGGACACTTGTAAAGCCAACATCGCGCAATAAGGCAGCAATGCGCCCATAATCCCCGACGCAATGTATCTGCAAGTCCCGCCCGAATTCAAGTGCCATTTTCGCCTGCCTGCGGAAGACGGTTTGTTGCACGCCTCCCGGTTCGTAACCCGCAAATCTCCGGTCCAGGCCCGCTTCGCCAACCTGTGCCTCCGGGAATGCTTCCAGCAGCCGGCGCAGTTCTGTCCACAAATCTTTTGTGCCCCCGGCGACCGATTCTTCCGTAACTTGAACTGCAATTTCGGGGTGTAGCCCGAACGAGAGCCCGCAGCCTTCCATCCACCCCTTGGAAGACGCCTTCTCCCACAAATCCCGCATGGCGGTCCATTCCCACGGTTCGCAGGCTATGGCTCTGTACCTGTAGCCGCGTTCGTGGAGTTCACGGGCCACTTCCAGGGGCTGGGGGAGCCTCGTCAGGTGCAAATGTGAGTCAAAAATCGCCATTTTTCAAATAAAATACGTTTTTTTCAAAAAAGTGCTTGTTTTTTTTGCGGAAAAAGCCTAGTTTAAGGGTCGCGGGTATATGTTTCCGCGTTTTACAGATTTTGTATCCATCAGAAAGCAAGAGAAAAGGAGTTCTTATGCGCGACTTGCTCGAAAAAGCCCTGAAGAAAGGTCTTGTCGTCACTTTTTCCAACGAGAATGGCTATGCCGTCATTCGCATTTCCAAGGACGGCGATGTCGTCGCAAGCTGCAGTCTCGGTGCAGCCAATTTCCGCGATTCCGTGGAAGATTCCCTGCAGGCTCTTTTGCTCGACCTGGAGCGCAAGGGCGTCTAGTTCTTTGTTGAATCCGTTTTTTGTGGCTGCGCTTCGGTTTCCGGTTGCGCGGCCTCTTTTTTTGGGGATTTCGTGCTTAGCACGATGTGCGAGAGAACGCTTTTGGTGAGCCGGGTCACGGTGTTTATGGCTATGCGCGGTTCCTTCACGTAGCGCCCGCGAATGTGACTCTTGGTAAAGTAGCCCGCCTCGCGGCTGTCCAGGCAGAACGCGCCCTTGACGCAGGCGAGGAAATAGCAGTCCTCATGTACGACAAGTTCTGTAATTTGTGTGGAATCGATTTCGTCAAAGAACTCACGCCGGATCTGGATGGGGGAGTCTCCCGGTTCGGAATGGAATATCTGTTCTTCCAGCAGGTAGCGGTCCTGCCAGGGGAGAAAGTCAACCTCTTGCAGGCTTACCTGACGGTTCCCGAGTTTTGTGGAGCCGAGCCTTTCCTTATTGATTTCGTGGTTACCCTGCCAAAGCGAGGTCTTCACATAGAATTTCCTGCCCGATTCGATCAGCAGGTTTATCATATAGTCTTCTTCGATGTCGTTCAGCTGAGCAAAGTGGAGCGTGTCACCCTTGCGGGGAATATGAAGCTGCCTGCTCTGGATGAACGCGGTTTCGTCTTTCCACTTGAATTTGCCGTGAGGCGTAAGTACGCGCCCTTTGTCCGAAAAACCAATTTTATCACCGGGTAGGCCAATCACTTTGCGGATAATGCTCTCGCCGTTTCGGAGCGTCGCCCATACGGTCTCATTGTAGGCAACGTTGTCTGTACATTGCGGGAGTTTGCACATCCAGAGGATTTCTTTCTCCTTGTGCCTCGGGAACATGGAACTGTCTGAAATCTGCAACGGCTCCAGAACGCGGATTCTAAGCGCCATGGCGAAGGCAAAGGCGGCAACAAGGATAAACACCAGCAAGACAATGCACGCCTTGGAGTTCTTCCATTGCAATCTCTTGACTTTTCGTTTCAGGTTCGCCATTTAGTTGCCGTCGCAGTTTGTTACACGATGTTGAATTTAGTCGCCGCTGCTGTTGGAATCGTCGCTCAAGGAAAGCACGGCGAGGAACGCCTTCTGCGGCACTTCGACCGAGCCGATGCTCTTCATGCGCTTCTTGCCTTCCTTCTGCTTTTCGAGGAG
>Ga0310786_10006548_pt1 | contig 15449 bp, 7 predicted proteins | sample AusTroGonzalo_MG_FD_203881 | JGI IMG/M metagenome (GOLD analysis project Ga0310786, IMG submission 203881) | Bovine rumen microbial communities from tropical cattle in Woodstock, Queensland, Australia - Gonzalo_03 (v2) (version 2) | ecosystem: Host-associated > Mammals > Digestive system >... | reverse complement strand
TTCACACGATAACGCGCACGATGGCTATACGGGCCCGACACTTTTCGATTGCTATCGTCTTGACGGCACGCTGCTCTGGCGCATCAACATGGGCATCAACGTACGCAGTGGTGCTCACTATGTGCCTTTCATCGTTTATGACCTCGATGGCGACGGACGGGCTGAGATGATGGTAAAGACCTCCGATGGTACGATCGATGGCCAGGGCAAGGTCATCGGTGACGCGCTGGCCGATTATCGACATCGTGCTCCCGCAGGTGCTGAAACTCCCCAACCAGCGCCGCACCGCGAATGGGGCAGGTACAATCGCGAGGGCCGTCCCATGACGGGACGCATCCTCAAGGGTGCCGAATACATCACCGTATTCAATGGTATGACGGGTGCAGCCATGGACACCAAACCCTACATTCCCGAGCGCGGCAACCTTGAGGATTGGGGTGACAATTATGCCAACCGAAGCGATCGTATGCTGGCTGCCGTGGGCTACCTTGACGGACATAAGGCCAGTGCCATCTTCTGCCGTGGTTATTATACGCGAACCGTCCTTGCTGCTTGGGACTGGGATGGCAAGGAACTCAAGAATCGTTGGACTTTCGATACCAACAATCCGGAGTGGAGCGAATATGCCGGACAGGGTAACCACAACCTGCGTGTTGCCGATGTGGATGGCGATGGTTGCGACGAGATTACCTACGGTGCGATGGCTGTCGATCATGATGGGCGCGGACTTTACAACACGGGTATGGGGCATGGCGATGCCCTTCACCTCATGGCTTTCGACCCTACGACCACTGAACTCTTTGTTTGGGACTGTCATGAGAACAAGCGCGATGGTAGCGAACTGCGCAATGCTCGCACGGGTGAGGTTATTTTCCAGATCCCATCAACGAGCGATGTGGGACGTTGTATGGCTGCCGATATCGATCCTACCAACCCTGGTATCGAGATGTGGAGCAGCGACAGCCATGGCATCCGCAACATCAAGGGTGAGGTCATCTTTAGCGCACAGGATCCCGATGACCCGCAGCATCAGCAGCATCTCAAGCTCGGCAATCGGCATCTGTCAATCAATTTCGGTATCTGGTGGGATGGCGACCTGCTTCGTGAACTGCTCGACCGCGAGACGGTTTCGAAGTTCGACTGGGAGCAGAAGGCCATTGTCGATATTGTACGTTTCGAGGGCGTCAGATTCAACAACGGCACGAAATCCAATCCCTGTCTTGCTGCCGATATCCTCGGCGACTGGCGCGAAGAGGTCATCGCCCGTACACCCGATAGTGACGAGTTGCGCATCTATGTTTCGCCACATCCTACTGTACATCGCATCAACTGTCTGATGGAGGATATCCCTTATCGCCTTTCCACAGCTGCGCAGAACGTGGGCTACAACCAACCCTCCGAGCCCGGTTTCTATCTCGGGCCCGATCCCACAGTCAATCCATTCTTGAAATGATTTGTAAATTAGCATCCCTTCTGATGACCAGCCTTCTGGTGGTCGGCACGGCGTGGCCTAAGAGCTACACCGCCAGCCGACATGTCAGTATGGCCGATGGTCTGGCTAACGACGGTGTGCTTGAGATGACCATCGACGGCATGGGTTACGTTTGGGTAGCCACCGAGGCAGGTGTAAGTCGCATTGCAGGCAATACTTGCACCTCGTTACGTTGGCCCGATGGCTCCGGCCCTATTGGGCAACGCGTGGCTGCACTCTATTGGCATGAGCCTTCGGGGCAGATGATGATTGGCACCGAATTGGGGTTGGTGCTTTATCGCTTGTCAACAGGTGAGATAAGCATTCTCGACGCTAACGATGGCATGGTGATGTCGAGTGTTGAGGACATCGCTCGTGCTTCCGATGATGAGGTATGGCTGGTTTATGGTCGCGGTGATGTGCAACGCTTGAACGTCGAGAAGCGCACTTTCGTGTCGCTCCCCCTTGTTCATCCACTCCAGAACCGCTGCCTGCTTGATGATGGTCAGGGCCGTCTCTACATCGGTCATAGCCAGCATGGCTTAAGCATGGTGAGTCTGACTGGTGGTATCACGAGGCATTTTGAACAGGAGTCTCAAGGACAAGGTCTGCCGGGTAATAATGTGCGCTGCATCTACTTAGATGACCGACAGCGTGTATGGGTGGGGACTGATGGCGGATTGGCGCTCTTCAACCCTGCATCGGGGACATTTACCCGTGTGGCCCTTGATGCCGACGATTACGACGACAACGTCTATGACATTGTTCAGATGCGCGACGGCACCTTGTGGGTGGCTACCGACATGGGAGGCATCAAAGTGGTCAATCCTGACACCTATGTGGCCTACAGTGCTTTGCCGATAGCCGATACCGACGATGGCATACGTGTCAAAGTTTCATCCCTTAACACACGCAGCCTTGTTCAGGATGAATATGGAAACATCTGGGTAGGCAATCACAGTACTGGCGTCGATTTCATTAGTGCCGAACGTTCTCAATTCGACCTGCTCGACTACCTCGACCATGAACGGCTACATCGACCTGTCTACGCCATGACTCCGGATACGAACCGTGGCTTTTGGATGGCTAGTGACGACGAGCTGGTCCTTTGGTTCGACGGAAAGGTTCAGGGATGCTGGTCAGGGCAGAATCAGATGCGTCGTCGCCATTCGTTGCCTCGTTGCATGATGACCGATAGCTCGGGACGTGTGTGGATGGGTATCGACGACGAGGGTGTAATCTGTTTCAGCCGCGCTACAGGACGTTTTGAGCGTGTCGCCATCGAGCCCGAGGGGGCCGACGTCCATTCGTTCTACGAAGATCCGCAACAGCGCATTTGGATTGGTGGCGAGTTTGGTGTATATCTTTATCAGCAAGGAACCGTTCTGCCATGCCCGACAATTACTCATGCTTTGAATGCCCCCGTCACCGGCTTTCTGCCCATCGATCAACATCGTTTGCTGCTCACCACTTTGGGTGACAGAGCTTACATCTTTGATCAAGATAGCGACACGTGCCTCCCTATTTGCAAAGATTTGAGACTGCTGCCTTCGAAAATCAACCAGGCCATCCGCGACCTTGATGGGCGAACTATATGGCTGGCAACCGATGAAGGACTGACTTGTATCACTGATATTACATCGAGTATCGGCATCACCACATACGGTCGCCAGCAAGGTCTGTCGGATAGCCATGTGTTGGCGTTACAACAGGATGCCGACGGACGCATCTGGATGAGTACTTACACTGGTATCACATGCTTCGACAAGCGGACAGGACAATGCTACAACTACAGTCAGACGGACATTAGAGGGGTGCGTGGCTTCGCACCTGGGGCAGCACTTGTCAGCAATGACGGTATCATCTGCTTCGGCTCAGCCTCGGGTGTGTGCTGTTTTGACCCACGACGGGTGGTGGGCAGTACGCCTGTCTCGGATGTACAGATTGTCTCTTGTGAGGCATATCACCCCAAAGGCATGCAGACCGAGATTCTGCCACTGACACCCGACAGAAAGGGACAGGTGCATACTAGCTATCGGCAGAATACCCTGCACATTTCCTTCACAGTGCGTAACTTTGCCCAGGCCGAGCATGTCGAATATTCATACATGATGCAGGGCATGGATGACAAGTGGTACGACATTGCGGGTGATGATGATGTAGTATTCCGAGGCCTGCGACCTGGTCACTATGTCTTCGTCCTACGTGCCAAACTGCGTAGTCAGGACTGGGATGAGGCACGTTTAACACAACTCGCCATTACTATCACCCCGCCTCTTTGGCGCACGTGGTGGGCATTCCTTGTCTATGCCCTTGCCCTGGCTGCATTCGTCATTTGGATGATGAGTTCCTACAAGCGGAGGCTTGCGCTTCAGAATTCCCTTGAATTCGAGAAGCGTGAGAGCCTGCAGAAACAAGAACTCAACGAGGAGCGGTTGCGCTTCTTTACCAATGTCACCCATGAATTGCGCACACCCTTGACGCTCATCCTCGGTCCTATCGATGACCTCATGAACGACACGAGCCTGCCACCTACGGCACATCGTCGCGTGGCTATGCTCCAAAAGAGTGCTGGTCGTCTTCGCGATCTCATCAACGAGATACTGGAGTTCCGCAAGACGGAGACGCAGAATCGCCGCCTCACCGTGGCACGCGGCGACATCGGTCAGTTCGTGCGCGAAATCTGCTTGAACTACAAGGAGCTCAACCGTAACCCCAAGGTGCAGTTCTCCTACAATATCTCGCCCGATCTTCCCCGAATCTACTTCGACTCCGAGGTTATCACCACCATCCTCAACAACCTGCTTTCCAATGCTGTCAAATACACTGAGCAGGGTAGTATCACCGTCGATGTCAACGCAGATGACGAAGGACAGCTACATATCACCGTGGCCGATACAGGGCATGGTATAGCTCCCGACGCCTTGCCTCACATTTTCAAACGTTATTATCAGGCGGAGGGTAGCCATCAGGCTTCAGGCACTGGCATCGGCCTTGCTCTGGTGCGTTCGTTGGTCGATTTGCACGAAGGCACCATTTCCGTCGAGAGCCGCGAAGGTGAGGGCAGCCGTTTCGTCTTTTCCCTTTCCACCGACAACACTTATCCCAATGCCTTGCACAAGGAGGATGTCGCCATCAAAATTGCGGAACGAGGGAATGAGGACGAGACAATGGCTGATGAATTGTCCGACGAAACTACCGATAACCAACAACCCACACTTCTCATCGTTGAAGACAATACTGATATACGTCAATATATCACTGACTCGTTCGGCGACGACTTCCAGATCCTACAGGCAGAAAATGGCGAGGAGGGTGTGACCATGGCTTTAGAGCATATTCCCGATGTCATCGTCAGCGACATCATGATGCCCCACATGAATGGTATTGAGCTCACTCGACGTCTCAAGGATGACATACGTACTAGTCACATCCCCATCATCCTTCTTACGGCCAAGGTTACCGATGCCGACAAGGAGGAGGGCTACGACAGCGGTGCAGATTCCTACCTTACCAAACCGTTCACAGCCAAGCTGCTTGCTTCGCGTATCCAGAACCTGCTTACCGCACGCCGCCGACTGGCCGAACATTTTGCCCACGGTGAGCCGCTGGTTTCGCAGGCGGAAGCACCTGCTTTGAGCCGCCTCGACCAGCAGTTCTTCGAACGTCTGGACAAACTCATCGAGGACAACATCATGCAGGAGGATCTTGACATGGCTTTCGTCTCCGATCGTATGGCTATGAGTCACAGCACATTCTACCGCAAAGTGAAGGCTCTCACAGGCATGACGGCCAAGGAGTATGTGCGAAAACGTCGCCTACGTTATTGCTACGGTCTGCTGCAAAGTGGCGAATACAACGTTTCCCAGGCTGCCATGATGACGGGCTTCAATCAGATGGCGCATTTCCGCGAGACGTTCAAACGCGAATTCGGTATCCTCCCCTCCGAAGTTTTCAAGAAGAAGTCCAATTGATAATTGTTAATTGAATTTGAAACCCCTCTTGTCCATCCTTCTGGCAATGTTTGCCCTTGGCCAAGGTCTTGCCCTCGACGTGCGTGACTTCGGTGCTCTGGGCGACGGGCGACACATCGACTCACCAGCCATCAATGCGGCCATCGACAAGGCAGCTGCGGGCGTTGACGGTGGCGTGGTGGTGCTACCACGTGGCACCTACCTCTGCTATTCCATCCATCTTCGTTCGGGCATCACCCTGCGTCTTGAGCAAGGAGCGGTTATCAAGGCTGCACCCGTCACCGAAACCGACGGCTACGATGAGGCCGAGCCCAACGATTCGCACTATCAGGACTTCGGGCACAGCCATTGGCACAACTCGCTCCTATGGGGTGAGGGGTTGCATGGCCTTGTGCTTGAAGGAGAAGGACTCATCGACGGCACCGACGTATTGATGCGCGAAGTGCCACGACGCGGTTATAGTGGTATGCCACAAGCCAACAAGGCTCTAGCTTTGCGTGAATGCCAACACGTCACAATCCGTGGTCTTAGGTTCCTTCGATGCGGTCATTTCGCCATGTTGCTCACCGGCGTCGATGATTTGCTAATTGAGGACGTTGTCTGTGACACCAATCGCGATGCTATCGATATCGATTGCTGCGAGCGCGTCACGGTACGTCGTTGTCGCGTCAATTCACTCTGCGACGATGCCATCGTACTGAAATGCTCTTATGCCTTGGGTCGCCCCAAGCCCACCGAACATGTTTTCGTCGAGGATTGCGCAGTCAGTGGATATGATGTGGGCACTTTGCTCGATGGCACATGCACAACACTGGTCGATAAGGCACCCGATGGCGACGGTCCTACGGGTCGTATCAAGTTGGGCACCGAGTCGAATGGCGGGTTCCGGCACATCCGCATACGGCGTTGCACATTCACCCATTGCCGTGGATTGGCGCTCGAAACGGTGGATGGCGCGGCGATGGAGGACATTGATGTGAGTGACCTCACGATGCACGACATCTGCAATTCGCCCATCTATATCCGTTTGGGTGATCGAATGCGTGCTCCCGAAGGCTTCCATCGCTCCACCGTTCGGGACATTCGAATCCGACATATTTCGGTCACCGATGCAGATTGTCGTTATGCTTGTCTGATTGCGGGAGTAGAAGGTCAGCCTGTGCGCGATGTGCGTATCGAGCATCTCAGCGTGCAGTTCCGTGGAGGCTTGACGATGGACGATTATCAAGAACAGCGTGGAGTAAATCCTTTCTTCATCCCTGCGGCGCGTAAACCCACAGAGTTGGGTGAGGCCAACTATCCTGAACCATCGGCTCACGGCATCCAGCCTGCTTGGGGGGTCAGCATCAGTCATGCCGAAAACATCCATCTGAGCAATATCCATCTCGAGACGATTGTCCCCGACGAGCGTCCTTGGCTTCATCAGAACGATACACACCGCATTTCCATGAAGCGCGTTTGGGTGAATAAGGAAAAACAATTCTGATTATTGGAAAAGAAGCAAAAAAACAGCATGTCCTCCAGCGAGCGTTGGAGGACATGCTGTTATCGGTGCAAGTGATTTACTGCGAGTGGCGATTCATTTGCTTTGGAGCTGCTTTGTTGCCCTTGGTTGAAGCAGCACCGGCATTCTTGCCGCCCTTGCCTTTGGGACTGTTCTGTGCTCCCTTGTTGAGGAAGTTCTGCCAGGAATTGTCTTTCATAAGCGTTACGATATTTTTGTGGGTTTTACATATTGTTTTTTATTCGAACAGGGTGCGGAGCCATTGGCCGAGTTCGCCGACGTATTGCGGTTTGTAGGGGAAGTTGTCGCGCCAGCACCAGCCATGACCGCCCGACGGATAGAGGTGCATGGAGGCGGGGACGCCGTGGGCGACGAGGGCGTTGTAGTAGAGGATGCTGTTGCGCACGGGTACCAGGTCGTCGTCGCTGCTGGCGAGGATGAAGGCAGGGGGAGTGTCGGAGGTCACCTGCTGATCGTTGCTGTAACGTTGGAGGAGCTGGGGCGAGGGGTTGTCGCCGAGCAGGAAGTGGCTCGACCAGTAGTGGGTGCAGGCAGGATCAAGCGTGATGACGGGATAGAAGAGTATCTGGAAGTCGGGACGTTCGGCAGGCGTGCGATAGTGGGTGGCAGCGGTGGAAGCGAGGTGTCCGCCTGCCGAGCAGCCCTGCACGCCAAGCTTTCGGATGTTCCACTCGTCGGCGTGTCCGCGCATGATGCGCATGGCCTGCTGCACATCTTCGAGCGGGACCTGGGGATGAGCGTTGGGCAAACGGTATTTGAGCACGGCATAGACGATGCCCTGCTCGACGTACCATGCTGCGGGCAGATGTCCCTCGTGGCCATACCATACGCCGCTGTAGCCGCCACCGGGGATGGCGAGCACGGCAAGGCCGCATGGATGCTCGGGCAGATAGACGGAGATGTCGGGATCGGAGGGATGTTCGTAGTGGGTGCCGAAGTCTTTTTCGGGTTCGGTTTCACCGTTGTCGGTGGGTGCGCCATCGGGCCAAAGCTTGATGACGAGGTCGGGATGCCACGTCTGGCCCTGGAGGGCGAATGCCATACTTAGGGCTATGGCGAGGGTTGGGAAAAGGCGGTGCATGGGTTATGGGTTATGGGTTTGAGGGTACAAAGATAGCAAGAATTTTGATTGGATGGCATCGACTTGTCCTAAAAAAAGCTAAATCGGGCAAATATTCGTTCGGTGACGGTCGATTTTTTTGTATTTCACAGAAAAAGTCCATACCTTTGCCCCGTTTTTTGAAGAGAACCATCATGACACGAACACTTCTTCGCCTTATAATCCTTGCAGCTGCCTTTTCGGGCGCAAGCGGCATCTTTGGCAACCGGGCAACTGCTTCGCCGTCGGACACCATCCGCTATACGCAGGCATACATCTACGAAACCGTGGCCGATCTGGCTTCGAGTACGAACCTGAAGAAAGGCGACGTGGCCATCACCAAGGGCTTCTACGAGGCGGGCGACGGCGGCGGCAGTACCTTCAGCATCAAGGGACGGCTCGACGCCTCGCTGCTCGTCTATGACGATAGGCACAACGTGGAGGGTTTCGCCTACGACCTGACATGGCGCGGACAGGTGGGCGGCCACCAGACGGCCTATCTTGATACGGCTACGCTGATCAGGTTGGCCAATAGTGAAGCCGAACTTTACGCTGACCTCGTGGTGCCCGCCAACCGCGAGATCAGCTTCCTGCAACTGGGCGCTCGACGCAAGACAGCCGATGCGCACACGGACAACATGCCCTACATGATAAAGTGGATGGCGTTCCTCGACCGACATGCCACGACCTACGACCTGATGCTCCCTGCCGGTGCCTATGCCTTTTCGCCCACTTTGCTGGTGCGCAAGGGCACCGCGTTTTCGGCTTTGGGCATCAGCATTCGCGGCACGAAGATGCAGATGAACGCCTCGGGTGCCCGCATCCTGCCCTACCGCAGGTCGCAACCCTACTTGTTCCGATTGGGTTGGCTCGACCAGGACAAGGCCATCTTCATGCGCGGCTGCAAGCTGTGCGATCTGGGATTCGCGACAGGCACCGAGTCGATGAACAACGTGGGCTTTGTCCCCGAACATGGGCGCGGCATCATCGACCACACGTATCGCTACGTCACGCGTGCCGCCCTTTGGCTCGACTGCTGCCCCTACGGCCAGTTCGACGGGCTGTACTTCCAGCATGTGAAGGGCACGTGCATGTTGCTGCGCCGATGCTACGAGAGTCATTTCGGCTATACCAACGTGCGGAACTGCGGCAGGATTGACGCTACGGGCAAGGCTGCTCCGCTCTTCCTCTTCGACCCGCCCGGAGCGAGCGACGTTTCGGCCTGCTACTTCTATTACTTCAATTTCGAGGCATGTTGCGGCACGTTCTTCTACGGCAAGCCGGGCAAGATGAACTTCACGCATTGCGAATTTGGAGACATCCAGGTGGAGGGTTCCTGCCCGAAGCAGAGCGGCACGGAGGTCATCAAGGGCGCTTCGTCGAGCATGAGATATGACAGCGACGAGGGCTACACCCCGCCGAAGGGTGGAGGACGACTTTACAAATGGTTCATTTTCGGGGGCAGTATAGGTTTCCATGACATCACTGTCCACTCAGTGTCGGTCTCCAATTTCGGCAACGGCTTGAAGCGTTTCCGCACCTACCGGAGGAACAGCGAGGGCAACATCGAGGACATGGACGGCAACATCGTCACGAGCGGCTACGTGGAGGAGAACGACCAGATTTTTGCTGTGGATGCCGAGGGACATAAGATTACGGATTATTACCGCTACTATGCCATTGTCGGCGTGGGTGACGATGGAACGGCCTTGCCCAAGACGGCGACCGTCATAAACCTGCATTCGGTCTATCTCCAGCGACAAGGCGGCTTGAGCAAGGCCGTCGGCCCCTGGGTAGTCTATGCCAAAGGTCGCGGGGCCTACCATAGCATCGCCGTGCAGCAAACCTGGGGGCGCGGTGAATACCCCTTCTACCTCGAAGGCGCGCCTCCCATCAAATGCGCCAAGCAGGAGCTGAACGTGCCGCGTGCCGTAAGCGCCGTGGATTTGATCAAGTCGAGCGAAAAAAACAAGACGTGGATCTACACCAAGGAGGGTGCCGCCACGCCCTACGGAATGACCGTGCACAGGAAGGACCTGACGCAGTCGTTGATCTTCACGGCGAAGCCCGGGGTGCGCTATGGTGCGCGCGTCTTTGTGCCCCAAATGGTCTATGATGCCCTCCCTACCGACAGCCAGGGACGCAAAGTGTTCACCTGGGCCACCAACAAGACGGCTCACGTCTATATCGGCAAGGACAAACCGGTGCTGAGCGACAAGTCGCAGTACGTGGTTCCCAAGAGCGGATGGACCTACATCCAGTTCCCCGACTTCAAGCTTGCTTCGCCCCAATCGATCTATTGGAAAGGACATGCCGCACACGATTCGTTCATGCGCGGCATCTATGTGGATTATATTTATGAGTTTTGAAGGCCGCCAAGGATGGCTGCCGATGAGGACGAAGGAATCAGAAGTTCCACTGGGCGGTGGCGATGACGGCGCTGAGGTCGCTGTGGAACATGTCGTGCCAGTGGAGGCCGAGGGAGCGATTGGAACCGAACCGCTTAGTGACCTCAAGTCCGCCATAGAAGGGCTTGTCGTCGTAATTGCTCACACGGTAGGGCATGTCCTTTGAATACCAGATCCAACGTGCACCGATGAGCCATTGCCCGGGCAGGGTGAGCTTGGAGGCAAGCCGCGCGTCATGCCAGGTAGTGCGTCGGGAATCGGGGATTGCAGTGTTCTTAATGGAGTAGAGGTTGTAGCCTGCCGTGAGTGAAAGGTTTCCGACCTTGTAATAGATGGAAGCATCGGCCTTGTAGTAGCGGTCATCGTTGCTGGTGGTGTACCAGCTGCCGTTGGCCTTGGCGGTGAAGTTGCGCTGCGTGTAGCCGTAAGCGAACTTGAACTGATTGACGCGTGTCTCCTCAAGGTCGGCTTCGCCTCCGATGAACTGGCCGGCAGTGTTGGGCCATAGTTCGATGAACACGTCGAGGGCGCTGGGGTTGGTGAATTTGCGAAAATAGCCGAGTTGGAACTGATGGCGTGGGTGTGGGGTAAACACGGTGCTCAGTTGGAACATGTTGCGCGTAGAGTTCTTCGACCATCCGCCAGAATAGCCGTTTTGTTTGTAGTGGTAGAACAATACACGGTCGCCGATGGTGAAGAGCAGAGGGCCTCGCCTGTAGTTGAACAGCAGATAGACATCGTGGTGAAAAATGTGATATTCGCTCTCTTCGTCGAAGGTGAGGCCTGCCTCGTTGTGCTGATTGATGGCATAGTCCTGGATATTGTAGCCTGCTTCGAAGCCAGCCATCATCTTCAGCCCTTTGATTGACGGAATGGGGGTGTTGAGTTCGAGCAGCCAGGCGGGCAGGTCATAGCTGTTGCGGATGATGCGGTGTTCGTTGTCACGGATGGCGAATTGCTCCAAAGGATTGTTCTCACGGGTATAGGTAAGCATGGTGAGCAGCTCGGTACCCAGCTGGTTGAAGGTGTGGAACCACCTTGTGCGGACGAGGAACATCTCTTCGCGCAGGTTTTTGCGGAGGTTTTCGGAGGGTGTGTTGGTGTTTTTGTAACTCTGGTTGACGTATGAGCGAATAACATCGCGATCGGTCAGCCAGTTTGTCATTTCGGCATGGAGGTACTGTTGGTCGCGGTAGATGCCCTTGAGGTCGGTGCGGTTGAACTGGGCGTTGACGAATACTTCGGTGTCGTCGTCACCGTAACGGATGTTGGCCGTACCGCTCAACTGATGGTCGGTGGCATATTGAAGGACGGTATAGCCATGGGCACCATCTTCTGTTTCGCGCAAGTTGATGTCGATGACGCAACCTTCGCCCGTGCGACCTTTGGCGACACCGGAGTTGTCGCAGATCTGTATCTTCTGGATGATGCTGGCCTTGATTTGTGACATGAGCAGGCGGCTGTCACCCGAGATGGCCACATTGTCGAGGCGCAGCTGGTAGCTGCCCAACAGGTTGTCGTAGCCGCCGATGAGCAGTTCAGGATACATCTGGAGGATGCCCATCAGGGTTTCGTCGCCCTGCAGGTCGAGCCGACCGGGATAGATGATGGTTCGGTCGCTAAGAATCTCGATGGCAGGCTGTTGTCGTTCCCCTTGATCACGTCCGGGAGAAGGTTGTGCCGCAAGGTTGAACAGCAATGGACAGAGTGAACAAATAAGTGTGATAGCTTTTTTCATGATGTGCATTTTTTTGTTTTACGGGTGCAAATATAAGAAGTTATGGAGAAAAATGCAAGAAAAAGTGTAAAAATATGGTTTATGAGTGTGTTTTGATGCAAAAGTTCCACATAAAGCAAAGGGTTGGCAAATTCGGTTCGCCAACCCTTTTTGATTATTTCGTCGTTTGCCTCTATTTATAGAAGATGCGTGCACGATAGTTTATCGTGACTTTTTGACTGTCGCCATCGATAATGAGCCTGTCGAAGGTGAGGATGACGGAGTCGCCACGTTGCTTTTCGCGGAAATAGAGGGGATTGGAGTCGATGCCTTGTCCCTTTTTTCGTTCAAACTCGTTCAGATTGATTTCGAAGGTGAGCTTTTCTTCAACCATTCCTTCGGCGGTGAGGGTGAAGATGCTGTCGTTGATGCTCTTGTCGGACGGCTCGTAGTAGTTGCGATCCTTCGAGAACAGACGTTTGTAACCCTGGGGAAGAAGGACGTAGTTGTTGGAGCTCCGATAGGAGAAAAACTCTTTTTCCTCTTCTTCTTTCGAAGATGGAAACCACCACATCGGGACATCGTCTTCGAGCCACACGGAGGTCTGATCCTTGTAGTTGTTGTCGAGGTACCGCAGCTGGTCGCGGGTGCGAAGGGCTACGTCTTCGGGCAAGGACTGCATCCACTGCTTGTACACGTCGCTCGACATGGGCAGTTTTTCGGGCTTGTATTGTGCCATGACGTCGTTGATCTGCTGCTTGTAGTGACGTTTGACGATCTCGCAGATGTTCATCGGCTGTGCGGAGGTGAGCAGGAGGATGGCGCCGAACGAGAGGGATATCCAATGGATGCGGCGCGCCTTGTTTACAAAGAGCCCGATGCAGACGGCGTAGAACCAGAGGTTGAGCGTGAGGATGTACAGACGGTTGACGGTGATGCCATAGTCGCTGAACCTTCGCACAATCCCGACGGTCATGAGGATGACCAGAGGCAAGGCAAGGATGGGGAACCATCGTACCACCCAGCGTTCGAACGTCTTCGAGCCTTCGCTGCGCATGGCGGGGTAGAGGAGGAACTCGATGGCGATGATGCCGAACATCATGACGGTGACGAGTGTCGAGATGGAACTTTTGGGGAGTTCCCAGGTGAACAGGATCTTGGCGAGATAGAGGTAGAGCACCAGCATATAGCATGCTACGAGGGGGATGAAGAGGTAGCGTGTGGTGCCGGTGAGGAATCGGGAGGTGATAACCGAAGTGTCGTGCTTGCCGTCCCCTTCAGGCACACGAGAGAGCAGCAGGAGCAGGGGCAGCAGTAATCCGGAAAGGATGGCGAGCGAGGCGTAGAGCTTGCTGTCGATTTCGATGTTGAACAGCCCCTGAATACCTGCCAGCAACCCTTCGATACCAGCAGTCATCACACCTCCTATCAAGAACGAGAGCACTAAGGCTATGAGCATGCGACGGGTGAAGTTCCAGGCTTTCACGTCGTTCTTTTCCTTATAGAAGGACAGGAACAGGATGCCGAGGATCAGCGCCACATAGACGGCCGAACGTGCGATGTAAAGCGCGTAGTTGAATCGTGTACTGACCGAATTCCACAGGACGACGGCATCGATGAGAAGCAGGGCATGGGCTGCGATTGCTACGGTCCACACCACACGGGGGCGATGGTACTCCTCGGCCCATAGCGACAGCATGAGCGAAAGCAGGAAACCCGCTGTGAGGTAATATACGGCTACGCCCCGATACTCTTCGCACCATATCATGATGATGAGGGCGAAGGCAAGGAGGACGGCGAAAATACACGCAACGGGGAACCGTCGGGTGACGTTGACCATCGATTCGCGCAACGAAGAAATAGATGGTATAAGTGACATGTCTTGGGGGATTAATTGTAATGGTGCCTATAGTTATTATAGTTAAATTATTCACTATAGGCACTATTTGATTAAGAGGGAAAACTACTTTACAGTGATACGATATGCCCGTGTGTGAGCCACGTATTCGGGAGCGTAAGCACACTGAGCGGTGGTGATGCCTGAGAGGTACTGACCTATGCGATCGACGCGGAATTCGATGTCATAGGTCGTTGTGCCCTTGGTGAAGGCATCGAAGAAGATATCGGTCGAAGCGTCGTGCATGCTGACGTAGCCTCCACGGCCATTCATCCAACGATAGCCGGAGATTTGGCTGACGGGTTCAAAGCAGGCGGGACGCTGGGCACGTATCTGTACGAAGTCCATGTCGCGGTCGGCGGTGATGATCACGCGGAGTGTCACCTTGTCGCCCACTTTCAACGTTTCGGTTTCGGGATTGAAGTCCTTGCCGTCCTTCATGAACTTGATAGTCACCTTCAGTTCGCCTGTCGTTTGGTTCTTTAGGCGATCCATATCCTCGAGATACTGTGCATAGAGGGCGCCCCATGAGATGACGGGGAGCTCGTTGGCTGGGGCATTGCCCTTGATGGTGAGGTCGTGGATGGGCGAAGCGGTGATGGCATCATCGACATTGGTGCGCACGTAGCCGAGTTGTTCTGCCAGGAAGCGCGTGGTGTCGATAGGTGTGGGAAGCATGCTGCTGTCGATGCTGAACGAACGTTGCAAGGTCTGCGGACGAGCGGTGACCTGCTTGCCGCTGGCTTCGGCACCCGTGAGGAGGAAGTCGAGGGCCGAGAGCGTGTTCATCTCGTTGTCCCATATCTGTGTCTGCTTCTGGCGCAGCAGCCAAACCTGCATCTCGTTGAGGAGCTGTTCTTTGTCGCTGCGTGACGATTGGCGGATGGCACGCATGGCGGCGAGTTGGGTGGGGATGCGGTAGTCGCGCCACGAGTAGTAGGCCTGGTCGGTGGCGTAGTAGCGTCCCATGCCGGGTTTGGTGATGGTGTATTCGACAGCCGACTCCAGGAAGTCGTCGGCACTTTGGGTGTGACCGAAGGTGCGCAGTACGCAGGCTGCCACGGTGCGACCGTGGATGGTGAGGTCGCGAACGTTCTTCTCGATATCCTTCAAGTAGGCTTCACGCATGGTATCGACCTTCTTGCTGACCTTATGTTCGGGCACGAGCGAGCTGATATAGAGGTACTGGATGGTATTGTTGCTGGCCGTGATGGGGAGCTTTTTGCTGATACAGTACTCATAGTGTTTGAGCTCCTCCTCGTCGAGGAAGCGCAAGCCGTGTTCGAGCATCTTTGCCACATTGTCCAGTCCTTCCTTACCCTCGGTATTGATTAGCATGGCAAGGTCTTCGCAGATGG
>Ga0310786_10006546_pt1 | contig 15454 bp, 16 predicted proteins | sample AusTroGonzalo_MG_FD_203881 | JGI IMG/M metagenome (GOLD analysis project Ga0310786, IMG submission 203881) | Bovine rumen microbial communities from tropical cattle in Woodstock, Queensland, Australia - Gonzalo_03 (v2) (version 2) | ecosystem: Host-associated > Mammals > Digestive system >... | reverse complement strand
CCGCCATAGGGAAAGTGCTCTTCGAGAGAAAACCTTTAGGCAAACTTTTTGTTAAACCAAAACGTCCTATGAATGACTCCCAATCCGGTCAGCTGGCTTTATGGGAAAATTTCTTTGGACAGTAGTGAAAGATGAAAAATATCTCAGTATTCGGTGCAGGGGCTTATGGGCAAGAAATCTATTGTTTGATACAGAAGATAAATCAATGCAGTGATCACCCTTTGTGGAACTTTATTGGTTTCTTTGATGATAATGAAAAACTATGGGGTACTTCAAATCGCTATGGTAAAGTAATCGGCGGTATTGATAGTTTGATTGAGTGGAAAGAGGATTTGGATGTCGTGATTTCCATAGCCAATGTTTCTGTATTGAAAAAGATAGTTTCCAGATTAGAAAATAACCCAAGATTATCATTCCCTAATATCATTGATCCTGACACTCATTACCTTGACAAGGATACTGTGTCGATGGGGAAAGGGAATATTGTTGGAGAGATAACAAGGTTCGCTCCTAATGTAACTTTGGGGGATTTTAATATCATCGTGAATGACTGTATTTTTGGTCATGATGACATAATAGGAAATTTTAATGTGTTTTTCCCCGCCACCCGTTTGTCTGGTCATGTCACTTGCGGCGATGCCAATATGTTTGGCGTACGTACTACAGTTCTGCAAGGACTCACTGTAGGTAATAATGTGAAGGTGGCGGCAGGCAGTTTATTGATGAATAATGCTCAAGATGGATTTACCTATAGGGGTAATCCTGCCAGAAAATCAAGATTTTAAATTTAAGAGTTATGTTTTTGGATTTAGATAAAAAGAATGCTTTGTCTGTTGCCGTTGTAGATGACAGCGGTGCATCATTCACATACGGTGAGTTGTGTAGAAAAGCCAAAGAGTTTGGAGAAGCATTACCAAAGCGCACATTGATTTTCATCCTAGCGGAGAACTCAATAGACTCTCTGTTGGGATATATAGGGTCATTAACTAATAGGATAGTGCCACTGATAATCAGTAAAAATACCGATGAGGCATTATACATCAGATTTCGTGAGATCTACAGTCCTGAATATCTTTGGGAGCCAACAGAAATGGCGGAAAAGACAAAAGATGAGACTGTATATGAATATGGTGGCTACAGTTTAGTGAAAACGGGTCATACATCGCCTGAACTCCACGAAAATTTGTCATTGTTACTGCCTACATCTGGTTCTACTGGTAGTCCTAAATTGGTTCGTCATACCTACAGGAACATAGAGGCCAATGCAAGAAACGTGGCTGAGATGTTCAAGATTTCGCCCGATGACAGGGCAATGGCTGTCTTGCCAATGCATTACACCATGGGGCTTTCTGTCATTGCCAGTCATCTCTATGCGGGTGCCAGGGTTTGTTTGTCTGGATTGTCGCTGACGGACAGACACTTCTGGGACAGGATGAAGCAGGAAAGAATAACAAGTTTTACGGGTGTTCCTTTTAGCTATGAGGTGCTTCAAAAAATCAGGTTCTTCAGAATGAATCTTCCTGATTTGAAGATTATCACCCAGGGAGGTGGCAAGCTAAGCACAGAATTGTTCCAGGAATGCTGTGATTATACAGAAAGGACGGGAAAGCAGTTTATACCCACTTACGGCCAGACTGAGTGTACGGCTCGTATGGCTTATCTGTCATCAGAATTAGCTTCTCAAAAGATAGGTAGTATAGGAAGGGCTGAGCCAAATGGACAACTGTCCATTATTGATGAAAACGGAAATGAGTCCTTCGAGGGCGAAGCAACTGGTGAGATGGTGTATCGTGGAGAGAATGTGACGATGGGCTATGCTGTATGTAAGGAGGATTTGGTAAAAGGAGATGAGAACCATGGTGTGATGCATACAGGTGATATAGCTAGGCGTGATGCTGATGGTTGCTACTTCATCATAGGAAGGATGAAACGATTCCTGAAAATCTTTGGTTTGAGGATTGGACTCGATGAGGTAGAACACCTGGTCAAATCCAATTTTGATACAGATTGTGTTTGTAGTGGGACTGATGAGAAACTGGAAGTCCATGTTACCAACAAGGAACTTGTCAATGATATTTTGAATTTTGTCTTGGAGAAGACACACCTCTATCACCAAAATGTGGAGGTTAAATATATAGAAGAAATAAAACGTAATGAAGCAGGGAAGGTTATCCTGCATTGACGAAAGGTATGGAAAGACTATTAGAAGGTAAAATCTGCTTAGTGACAGGAGCAGCAAAAGGCATAGGGAGAGAGATTGCCGAACGTTTCGCTTCCGACGGTGCCGTAGTGTATGCCAATGATCTGATTGACGGGGAGATGGATGAATGGGCGAAGGCCTTGTCTGAAAAGCATGAAACAATGGTTGTACCTCTTTATTTCGATATTTGCGATTTTGAAGCGGTCAAAAAAGCTATAATGTGTATCAAGAAGGAACAGGGGAGGATAGATGTGCTCGCCAATAATGCAGGTATAGTTACATACGAGCCACTACTGCTGATAGACTTTGAGAAACTGCGCAAGATGTTTGAGGTGAACGTTATTGCCATGATTCACCTGATACAGATGGTCTCGAAACTGATGACCAGACAGCGAAGTGGTTCCATCATTAATATGGCAAGTATTGTTGGTGTGAAAGGTGCGAAAGGTCAATTGTCCTATTCAGCTACGAAGGGTGCAGTTGTATCTATTACAAAATCAGCCTCGAAAGAATTGGCAGAGTTCAATATCCGTGTAAATGCGGTTGCACCGGGGATGGTGGCTACAGAACGATTTATGAATGAAATAAAGGGTAGATTTGAAGAGCGTCTGACTGCTGTCGGTATGGGGCGCTATGCTGACCCTAAAGATATAGCGGATGCTTTTTCATTCTTTGCTTCTGACCGTTCGCAATATGTCACAGGTCAGGTGCTTGGTGTAGAAGGGAGTTTTGCATTGTAAATAATCAATTAATAAGAATATGGATAATCTGAAGAAATTAAACGAAATTTTCAAGGAAGTGTTTGCGATTGGCGATGAAGCCTTGGGCGAGCATCTGAATCGTGAGGAAATTGCTGAGTGGGACTCTATCCACCAGTTGAGTCTGTTGTCATATTTGGAAGACAGCTTTGATATTATGCTGGATGGTGAAGACGCTCTTGGTATTACCTCTTACGAGGGATGCAAGGATATTCTGACCTCAAAGTATGATGTGAAGTTTTAAAACTGAGAAAAACGTTTTTATAGTTTTTGTAGCATGGTTAGAAAAGCTTTTTTAATGGCATTTATTGTGAGTTTTGCCTTAAACATGTCAGCTCAGACAGATTTAGGTGAACTCACAAAGATTGGTGCAGAGAATGCCGTAAAGAAAGCACACCAGATAACGGACCTCCCCATTTGCCCAGTTGCTACACTCTATGCCGATAAATATAAAACTTATGCAGCCGATAAGTTGGAGCATGGTATGATCTATTCCTCAACTAAGGAAATCAATACATCAGTAGGGCAAGATGTTAGTTTTCATACGTTTATGACAGCTCTCCACAATCCCCGTAGTCTACTTTATACAACACGCATAGACCAACCACCCTATCATGGTATCAATTGTAGAGCCTACTATGGTACGGTATGTAGCGGTTTGGTGACATATGCATTGGGTCTAAAGGTTACACATAGGACTGTGGATATTCCAGTGGCTGATTATTTTGAATTGGTGAACGACCAAAGTGCTAAGGGATTACAGATAGCCGACATTTTGTGGAGAAAAGGTCATGTGATGTTGGTTACTTCTATAAAGCGGAAAAAAAATGGACGAATCGGCAAGATAGAATACTGTGAGTCGGTACATCATGGCGCACGTCGAGTGGAGGTGAAGAACGGAAAGACTTTTAACCAACTTTTAAAAGATAAAAATCTTTATATTTATCGATATAAAGAGTTGTATAAGAATATAGATTATACCCCTATAACGGAGTTTGTGGCTGTTGATGGTGAGACTAAAACCCCTTATTCTTTTAATGAAGCCATCTGCACGAGTAAGGGTGACAAGTCTTGTTATATTGTGGGTGAGGAAGTTGTGCTTAATGTGTTTGGCTCGTATAAACAGGTTGAGATTTACAAAGATTCCATGCTGTATATGATGGTGGATGTAGGTCAGGACATGGATGTTGTCTTGAGAGATTTACCTTACGGGGACTATCAAGCAAGGGCTTTTATAGGCAAGGAAAAGAGTGACTTTACAAAATGGAAAGTTATTGATGTAAATGTCAGGATAGACCGTGAAAACAAAAGAATTTATTTCAGCTCAGCAAATGCAACGCCTGTATATTGGGAGTTATCTAATATCGCAGGTAGCAGGCCATCTAATAAATCTCGAATTTATGCCTCCGAGTTCACAAATGAAGAAAAGGTTCAGGGTTATGTAACTATAGCAGCTCCCAAGAAGCCAACCAAAGATAAGTCGGGCTATACTTATGTGAAAGTTCATTTTAGTTGTGACTATGGGAGAGTAATCAACAAACCGATAAACTGGTTTGAATAGGGTGAAAGAAACTATGACAATAGAGAAAAAAGAATTAAGATTAAATAATATTATGCAAGAGACTAGAGAATTCTTACGAAATATAGGTATGCCTGATGGCGACCTGTATAATCTTCCTACTTCAGAGAAGCGTTTTGCTGATGGTGGTCAGTATCGTTTTGAGGTGCCTGGTATTCAGGGACCGGCAGCCATGAAGGCTTTGTTGGAGGCTTTGGACGAGTTCGGCATCCCGATTCATCGAGTAACACAGACGCAGGGCATCATGCGGCTTCTTGATAGTGAAATTGAGAAAATGCTGGAGTATGCCCAGAAGTGGAATGTGGAACTGCTGCTTGCTACAGGCCCGCGTGCCACGACTGATACGAGTGCCAGCGTAAATACGCCTGAAGGTGTGCGTATGGGCTATCGATTGAGAGGACAGGAGCAGATAGTTCGTGCCGTGGAGGACATCCGTCGCGCCGCTCGTTTAGGTGTGCGTTCGTTCATGATCTATGATGAAGGTCAGTTGTGGCTGATGAATCAGATGCGGGCACAAGGCTTTATCCCCAAGGAGTGCCGATTCAAAATTTCTGCCCATACGGGTCATGGCAATCCTTGTTCAGCCAAACTGTTGGAGCAGAACGGTGCCAATAGTTTCAATCCCGTGCGTGACATTCAACTTCAAATGTTGGCGGCCATACGAGCTGCTATTGATATCCCTATTGATATCCATACTGAGAATCCAAAGAGTACTGGTGGCTTTATCCGTCATTATGAGGTACCTGAGATTATCCGTGTGGCTGCTCCTGTTTACTTGAAGACTGGTGGTAGTGTAGCTGCTACGCATAGTTGGGATACCACCGAGGCTGATGCCCGTAAGCGAGCTAAGCAGGTAGCGTTAGTGAAGCGTGTCATTGACACCTACTACCCTGAGGCTATTGTTTCTCCAAAACGTTGAAAATTGAAAATTGAATAGTAATGAGACAGCATTTATACAATAAGGACTTTCACTTTGTGAAGGCTCCGATTGAGTTCAACAAATACACGGAACGGGATATCCTGCAGTATTGTTTGGGTGCCACACTCTACATGCCTGGTACCAAGGATATCAAGGATAAGATAGTCAACCACCAATTGGACGTGACTTCGTTCGTGATGTGCTGCGAGGATGCCATCAAGGAAGAGGATCTGCCACAGGCAGAGCAGAACATCCTTGACCACATGGACTACTTTGCCGATATGATAGAGGCAGGAAAGCTGACGCATGACGATATTCCATTGATTTTTGTCCGTGTACGCAATCCGGAACAGTTCAAGAGCTTTGCCTCACGCATGACAAAGAAACAGGCATCGGTGCTTACAGGCTTCAACTTCCCGAAGTTCAACAGCCAGAATGCACTGAATGTGCTTCGAACTTTGGTGGAGGTGAATAGCCGTTTAGGTGTTATCCTCTATGGTATGCCTATTTTGGAAGGTCCTGAAGTGGCTTTTGTTGAGAGCCGCAATCAGGAACTCTTATTATTGCGCAATATTCTGGAGCCTTACAAGGACTTGATTCTGAACATAAGGGTAGGCGGCACTGACATGTCCTCGCTCTTTGGTGTACGCCGCGGCATCAACTCCACGGTGTTCGATATCATGCCTGTGCGAGATGCTCTAAGCGATGTGGTGAATTTCTTCAATCGTTACTGCGACTACTGCATCTCAGCAGCCGTATGGGAGTATTTCCGTGCCTATAGAGATGATGACATAGACGATGTGATCAAGCGTAATTTCCATTATGCCCTTGTCAAAGGACAGGATATTATCAATCCAGCGATTGATGGCTTGCTGAAAGAGGTATTGATAGACCGTGCCAATGGATTTGTAGGTAAGACCATCATCCATCCTACCCATGCCAAGTTCGTCAATGCCATGTTCACCGTGGTGGAGGAGGAGTACAACGATGCCATCCAGATATTGAACACCTCTGGCGGTGTGATCAAGAGTGAGGGCGGTGGTAAGATGAACGAGATTGGTCCTCATCACCGCTGGGCGGAGAAGATTGTGGCACGTGCCGAGGTCTATGGTGTGGTAAAAAATGAAGACTCGGTGTTGAGTCTTGTTCTGGGACAAAAAGATTAATACAATGAAGATAGTACTTGGAACAATGAACTTCGGGCCTCAATTGGATGTGGAGGCCAGTAGGGAGATGGTGAAAGGTTTCCTGGCAACGGGGAATCGAGAACTGGATACGGCGTATGTCTATAACGGCGGTGATACTGAACGCTTTCTGGGAGAGATACTGCCTGATTTGGAGGGCGACAGCTGCGAGATTGCTACCAAAGTTCATCCGCGTATTACGGGCAGGCTCGACCGCGAAACCATCCTGATGGAGTTCAACGAGTCTCTTGTCCGCATGAAGCGGGACAAGGTGGATCTGCTGTACTTCCATTTCCCTGATGCTAAGACTCCGATTGATGAGGCTTTGGAAACCGTGGCTGAACTTTATGAACAAGGCAAGGTCAAGGAACTTGGATTGAGCAACTATCCTGCTTGGCAGGTGGTAGATATTTGGAACAAGTGTGAGAAGTACGGCTGTCCAAAGCCAACGGTTTACCAAGGTATGTACAATGCCCTATGCCGCAATGTGGAGCCGGAGTTGTTCCCTGCCATCCGTTCGCTGGGTATGAGGTTCTATGCTTTCAATCCTTTGGCGGGGGGGATGCTTACGGGCAAGCACCTGCATTTTGAGGATGCTCCCGATGAAGGACGTTTCCAAAGGCTGAAGAGCTATCGTGACCGCTATTGGAAACAATCATACTTTGATGCCGTGGATGAGATACGCAAGGCCTGCGAGGCCGAGAGTATCCCAATGGCTGAGGCTGGCTACCGCTGGCTTTGCAATCATTCCTGTCTGAATGCAGAAAAGGGTGATGGCATCCTACTCGGTGCATCCCGAATCACACAGATGGAACAGAACATGAAAGCCGCTGAGAAGGTCGAACTCCCACAGACTATCCTCGATGCCATGGACGCTGCCTGGGAGATAGCCAAGCCGGACAGCCCCGCCTATTTCAAATTCATTTAGTACCCAAAAATGAATGTTTCCCAGAATTTCTTTTCTGAGATAGACAAAGTAGCCAAGCGTGAGGTTCCCTCTGCTGTGAGGACAAGGGCACGCCGTTCGCTGTTGGATTATATAGCGGTGACCTGTGCGGGTGCTGCTTTCCAACGGGAGAAACTGAAGGACTATTTTGACTTCGTAATGCCAGAGGAAGGCAAGTTCAAGGCGATAGGGACGGGTAGGAGTCTGGCCTTGAAGGAAGTTGTATTCCTGAATGGACTGAACGGTCATGCCCTCGACTTTGATGACGGGACCAATTCGGGTATCATACATCTTGGCTCGCCTATCTTTTCTTTACTGCTTCCTTTGTCACAACGATACCACATTACTGTGGAAAAGATGCTGAAGGCTGTCGTTGTAGGCTATGAGGCTTCCTATACCATGGCTGTTTCTATCCAGCCCAAGCATAAGGCAATGGGTTTCCATGCTACCGGTACCTGTGGTGTGCTCGGGGCGACATTGGCTGCTGCCTATATGCTTGGTTTCACGGAGGAGGAACGCTACCAGGCATTTGCCGCAGCCAGCGTGGCTGCTTCCGGTATGCTGAAGGTGTTGGACGACGGCTCGGAACTGAAACCCTACAACGTGGCGAAGACCGCCTTGCTGTCACTCACAAGCCTGCAATTAGCCAAGGCTGGGTTCAAGGGACATGCAGACCCATTGGGAGGATATAGAGGTTTCCTTAAAATGATGTCGGGTGATGAGCATACAGAACTGAAGCCCGTATTACAGAATGGTAGCTACGCCATCATGAAGAGCTATACCAAGCCGTATGCCTCCTGCCGCTATACCCATCCCCCTGTGGAGGCTGCCATATACCTACGCAATAAGTATGGCATCCGACCGGAAGACGTGGCGCAAATCAAGGTGGAAACCTACGATTTGGCTGTTTCTGGTCATGACCATACGGAGATTCAGAGTGCCTACTCCGCTAAAATGAGTACTCCCTACAGTACAGCTGTTGCCCTCATTTACGGCAAGGCCGGACTCCAGGAGTTCAGCGAGGAGACCCTACAGAATCCTATGGTCAAAGAGTTGACAAAGAAGGTGGAAGTGGTAGCCGATAAGGGACTGAGCGACATATTCCCAGGTAAACAGAGTGCCATAGTCACTATCATCACCGAGAAGGGAACTTTCAAGGAAAGGGTGGACTTCCCGAAGGGAGAGCCTGAGAACCCGCTCACGGAGGAGGAGTTCAGATCTCGCTACAATGACCTGATGGTGTTTGGTGGCATCAGTCCGACTACTTACGACTATATTTATGATAAGGTGGGACAACCGGATACGATGGTTGCCGACCTGCTAACCGATTTATAAGAACATGGTAAATCAAGAAGAACTGTTCCATGCCCTTGGTGAAATGGGCGTGCGTTTCTATACGGGTGTGCCTGATTCCTTGTTGAACAATTTCTGCCTGTACCTTACCAAGAACATCCCCGACGGACAGCATGTGATGGCTGCCAATGAAGGCAATGCTATTGCTATTGCAGCAGGTCATTATATAGCAACTGGCAAATTGCCGTTGGTGTATATGCAAAACTCAGGTATCGGAAATGCCACCAACCCGTTGCTGTCACTGACACACGACTGCGTATATGGCATCCCGATGATACTGGTGATAGGCTGGCGCGGTGACCCTGCCGTGAAGGATCATGCCCAACACAAGAAACAAGGAGAACTAACTCCTGTGCTGATGAAGGATATGGATATCCCTTACGAGATACTGGATGACGAGGATACGGTGATCGAGAAGTTCAAGTGGGCGGTGGAAAAAGCGAAGGAGATTTCATCACCTGTGGCACTGATAGCCAAGAAAGCCATCCTCACAGAGAAGGTGAAGAAACAGGAGTATCCTGAAAGTACCTTGATGAACCGCGAGGAGGCTATCTCTGCCGTCATAGACGTCGTAGGAGAGGATGCCGTCTATTTGGGTACTACAGGCCGAGCTACGCGTGAACTGCACGAGCAGCTGAAAGTCCACGGCATCGGTGAAGGTCACGAGTTCCAGAATGTAGGTTCCATGGGTCATGTCTCCTCCGTAGGACTTGGTATGGCATTGGCGAGACCTGACAAGCGAGTCGTAGTATTCGACGGCGATGCTGCTGCCGTGATGCACATGGGGGCTTTGGCCACCAACTGTCGCTATAAGGCAGGCAATCTGCTGCATATCGTTTTGAACAACGGCGTGAATGAATCTGTGGGCGGACAGCCTTCTGCTGGCTATGTGGTCAATCTGACCGCTGTGGCAGCAGCTTGCGGCTACCGCACAATAGGACATGCTGTGGAAACCAAGGAAGAATTGCAGCGCATAGTAAGGGAGATGAAGACTGAGGAAATGCCCCTGTTTGTCGATGTTCATGTACGACAGGGTATCCGTGCGGATATGCCTAAGTTGGGCATAGATCATCATAAAGTGAAAATTAATATGATGCGCCAGTTTAAACATAGATAATGAGGAGATTATATACAATTCTATCCTTTCTTCTTTTTTCTGTTCAAGTTTGCTATAGTCAAATCGTGAATGAAAGGAAAGAATGGGTGGAGGATGTGCCAAGCCAAGGTGCACTGAATGCAATAATGAAAGCATATCAAATGACAGATATTGAGTTCACGACTCAAGGTAGCTTTCATGCGAATCCTGGTAAGGATTACAATGCAGAGGAAAAGGTAAAAGGGTTAATATATTCGTCTGTTAAAGAAACGAACTCTTTTGTAGGGATGGATGTCAGTTTTCATACTTTCATGACAGCTATTCATAACCCAAGAAGCGTGATTTATACAGAGGATGTTAGTAAGCCTCCTTATCATGGTCAAAACTGTGGTTCCTATTATGGGACAGTGTGTAGTGGACTAGTTTCCTATGCATTTGGACTGAGAGTGTATCAGAAAACGTATGATTATCCTTCTTCTAAATATTTCCAAATAGTAGAAGACCAGTCTTCTTTAGGCGTTCATCTGGCAGATGTCATTAATTCAGGGGGGCATGTTCAATTAGTTACTAGAATTTGGAGGAATCCACAAGATGGTAAGGCTGAAGAAATAGAAATCTGTGAAGCTGTCCATTCAGGATGTAGGAGAGTAACATTATCTGGAAGTGAACTGAACAGACTGCTTACTCTAAAGAAAAATCAGAGAAAATTATACAGGTATAAATACCTTGATTCAGTAAAATATTCTCCATTGACCAATTTCGTAGCAGTTGAGGGAGAACAATTGATGCCATTCAGATACAATGACGATATTTGTACCAATCGAGGTGACAAAAGTTGCTACATAGTTGGGGATACTGTTATTCTTAACCTTGCCAAAGGGTACAGAAAAATGGAAATATATAAAGATTCAAAACTCTTCAAGAGTTTTAGTATAGGAAGAAATATAGATGTAATTATTGCTGATTTACCGTTTGGTGATTATAAAGCCAGATTAGTGAAAGGGAAGAAACGTAGTGAATTTACTTACTGGAAAGTGATAGATACCAATGTCAGTATAGATACGAAAAAAAACTTGGTGAAATTTCAATCCGAGAATGCTCTTCCAATTTATGTTGAATTCAGTACTTTGGGCGGTGGAAGACCAACTTCAGGTGTCTTTGAACTATCAGATTCAGACATACAAAAAGGCTATATTGATGTTTCATCTTTCACTTCATCATTAAAAAATACAAGGTATGTAAAAGTGCATTTTGAATGTGATTATGGCAGAGTGATTAGTAAACCGAAGAAATGGATAAAAAGATAATTTATATAACAACTCCCTTCAGTGAGGAGGTTATCAGTAGGCTGAAAGTAGGCGATGTGGTAAGCATTAGCGGTGACCTCTTCTGTGGTCGTGATGCCGTACTTCCGCGTATCTGTAAGGAATTGGAAGCCGGTACATGGGATAAGCGGGGAATAGACCTGCAAGGCGGAGTGATTTTCCATACCGCTGTCAGCCCTGCTGGCGTTGGACCGACATCAAGCAACAAGTTGGAGATAGAGGGCAGTTTCAAGGTATTGTCTGAGAATGGTATCAAGATGCATTTGGGTAAGGGTGCTATCAAACCTGAAACCGTGAAGATGCTGGCAGAGAACAATGCGGTATTCGCTATCATTCCTCCAGTAACTGCGCTTCTTGAGAGTCAGACAATGGAACGTGAGTGTGTGGCCTGGCCTGAGTTAGGCATGGAAGCACTGTATAGAATCAAAGTGAAGGACTATCAGGCAATCATAGCTGCTGCACAGGGTGAATCAATTTATTGAACACGGATTATAAGGATTATTCTAAATGACTATAATAGAGAAAGTAGCGCAATGTCTGGTGACGGCTGGTTCTACCTTCCGTGAAGACCAGAAAGAGGCATATCGCAGAGCGATTGCAGATGAAAAGATGGAGAGTGCCTGCTGGGTGATGCGACAGGTGCTTGATAATGCACTGGTGGCAGAAGAACACCGTAGTCCGCTGTGTGATGATACGGGCATTCCGCATCTGTTTTTAGAAGTCGGCTCTAACAAGAATGTGAGCGGTGCTTTGTTGGAAGAAATCAAGGAAGGAGTCCGTCAAGGTCTGAGACAACTGCCGGGTCGCCCCATGGCCATCAAGGGGGATGACTATGCAAGGATAGACCAGAGCGGAGGTTTGGATGAGGACAGTGGCGCATTGGCTGCTTCTCCCATTCTGATAAAACCAGTCGAAGAGGATGTATTCCGGTTGACCATCCTGATGCTCGGAGGTGGCCCGGCCATCCGTGGCATCACCCAACGGGTATTCCACAAGCATAGCGTGGATGTGGTGATAGATGAGATAGTAAGCCGGGCTAAGCCAGCAGTCTGTCAGCTGGGTTGCTCTCCTTGTACCTTGGCTATCGGAATTGGCAGAAGCCAGTTTGAGGCCACTAGTCTGATGATGGAAGCAATGGCCAAAGGTGATTTTGGCGTACAAAGTGATTTTGAGAAACGAATCACTGAGAAGGTGAATGAAACTATCGTAGGCCCTCTCGGTTTAGGTGGTAAGCACAGTGTGTTGGCCACCTTTGCCAAGATTGGTCCTCAGCGAGCCAGTGGGGTGAGGATAGTGGCATTGCGGCCTTGCTGTTGTTTCGAGCCAAGAAGGGCGAGTGTGGAATTATAATTTATTAAATCAGATGATAGACTTTACGAAAATAAAGGTACTTGTCCCGGAGGCTGGTAAGCAAGCACTTGCTATGGTTCGTGGGCTGAAGGAACTGGAATGTCATGTCACTGTGGTATGTCAGTCCAAGCTCACTCCTTGTTATTCTTCAAGGTTGCCAGATGAAAGGATATTGTTCGACAGCCTTTTTGAAGATACAGAGAAAACATACAAGTTTCTGCTTGAAGAAGTGGAAAAAGGCATTTACGATGTGATTATGCCCATAGGTGAGAAGAGTACGAGTATCGTCAATGCTCACGAGGATGAATTCAAGAAGTATGTGAAGGTGGCATGTGCACCGATGAAGGCATATATCCAGGTATTCAACAAGCAGAATACGTTTGACAAGGCCATAGAGATTGGTACTCCTTGTCCCTATACCAGGCATAGCAGACAATCTGTTGAGGATTACCTGAAGAAGGCAAAATTCCCCTTAATCATAAAACCCCGACAGGGTGTCGGCTCAATAGGGTTCCACAAGTTCGAGACAGAAGCTGAACTGAGAGAATGGTTGCAGAAGCCGTCCTTTAATATCGATGAATATGTGCTTCAGGAATTTGTGGAATTTGACCATCGGATCGGTACACTGGTATTCATGGATGCGGAAGGGAATGTATGTACGTCATATAATACGGATGTGTTACGTCAGTTCCCGCCAGATGCAGGATCTGCCATATTAATCAAGACTACCCAAGCTTCTGAGATACAAGAACATTTTGTTCATTTGTTGCGTGAATTGAATTGGCAGGGGTTTGCGGCAGGTTGCTTTATGATTGAGAGATTGACCGGTAATCCGAGACTATTAGAGATAAACGGGCGCATCCCTGCAACGGTGAAGCTTGCCTTCAAGTGTGGCTTTAATATCGCCCGGCAAATGCTTGAGATGACTTATGGAGAGAAGGTGACCCAGTATCCCTATTATACAGGCAAGGATATGTATGTTCGTCATTTCGATACAGACTTGGCTTGGTTCCTGAAATCGAAAGACCGGTTCCGCTCCAAGCCATCGTGGTTCAGTTGGAAGGACACCTGTGACGTGCTATACAGCAAGGATGACCCGAAACCCTTCTGGTCAAACCTATGGAATAATGTCCTGCAGTATCGTAAGAAGATGAAGTTAAAACAACATTAATTTGATACTCAGATCTATGAAGAAATATGAAAGGCTGTTCTATTCCATTTACCTTATGTTGTTCATAGGGGGGGGGTAAAAAGTGCGCAGATTTCATAAGAAAACACCATTTGTATGGCAGTGTGGGAAAAGGTTGCATGATCATGAAGAAGAAGCTCCCTCTTTATTCCAACCTGATATTCCTGCATGATAATGTTTGGGTGGCATCTAATGTGGGATTCGTTACACACGATGTTATACATCACATGCTGAACGGAAAGTTTGGAGGAAAGAAATACATAGAGCGAGTGGGTTGTATAGAGGTGATGGACAATGTGTTTATCGGCTCTGGTACCCGTATCCTCTACAATACCCGTATAGGTAGTAACGTGATTATAGGCTCTGACTCTTTAGTGAATAAGGATATACCCGACAACTCAGTATATGCGGGGGTTCCTGCAAGGTATATCTGCAGTTTTGATGAATATGTGGCGAAGGCAGGTCTGTATTCGGAACAATTTAGGCAGACTTATGGCTTGGATAAGGTAACGGGTGTGAAGGACGAACTTGCCAAGAAGATGTATGAGAATTTCAAGAAGGCGAAATCAAAGAACGAGAAATGAACATCTTGACATTTGATATAGAGGAATGGTACCTCGAAACCATCCTTCATGGTGGACGTGCATTCAGAATGCAGCAGTTTGACGAGATATTTGCCAAGGTGCTTGACGAATTGGACAGACACGGGATCAAGGGTACGTTCTTTTGCGTAGGACAATTGGCAAAAGACTTTCCAAATGTAGTTAGAGCGATAGCCGAGAGGGGTCATGAGGTAGGTTGTCATTCCAACGAGCATACCTGGCTTGACAAAATGGATGAGGATACGCTCCGCAAAGATACGATCGAGGCTTTGAAGGCTTTAGAGGATGTGTCTGGTCAGAAAGTGACAAGTTACCGAGCACCTGCTTTTTCCATCACGCCTAAAAACAAGTGGGCGGTAAGGGTGTTGGCGGAATGCGGAATAGAGAGCGATGCTTCCATCTTCCCGACCAATCGCGATTTCGGTGGATATAAGGATTTCCCTCAGGATACACCCTGTCAAATATCATACCAAGGAGCTACTTTGAAGGAGTATCCCATCTGTCTGACTTCCATCTTGGGTAAACGGATGGCCTATTCGGGAGGTGGCTATTTCCGTCTGTTGCCCTATTGGATGATCGATAAGACAATGAAGGACCGGGATTACAACATCTGTTATTTCCACTTGAATGACCTGATCAATCAGAAGATAGGATTCAAGAGCAAGGCGGAGTATGAGGAGTATTTCAAAGAACCTGGTACGCTGAAGAACCGAGTGATGCGGTATGTGAAGAGTAATATAGGTACAGGGAATGCCTTGGGGAAGCTACAGAGGTTACTAAAGGAGCATGAGTTTGTGAAAATCAATATGGCTGATAGTTTGATTGATTGGGAAAAAACGTATAAAATAGAGTTGTGATGTATAAGAAGTATATAAAACGAGGGCTGAGCTTCACATTGGCGCTGATAGGACTGATTTGTGTGGGTTGGTTGATTATAATCGTTGCCATATGGT
>Ga0310786_10006545_pt1 | contig 15454 bp, 10 predicted proteins | sample AusTroGonzalo_MG_FD_203881 | JGI IMG/M metagenome (GOLD analysis project Ga0310786, IMG submission 203881) | Bovine rumen microbial communities from tropical cattle in Woodstock, Queensland, Australia - Gonzalo_03 (v2) (version 2) | ecosystem: Host-associated > Mammals > Digestive system >... | reverse complement strand
ATTGAAGATTGAACGTTAAAAAATAACAAGGCGAATTAAAATCTTCAATCTTCAATCTTCAATGTTCAATCTTTTTTGTACCTTTGCACGCAATATTTTAAGAAAGGTATAATTATGGCTTCATTTATTGCAGACAAGATTGTGATGGACGGCCTCACATTCGACGACGTCCTATTGATTCCAGCTTATTCTGAGGTACTGCCCAAGACAGTAGAGTTGAAAACCCGCTTCTCGCGCAACATCGAGTTGAACGTGCCCTTTGTGACGGCTGCCATGGATACTGTGACAGAGTCGCAGATGGCTATCGCCATTGCCCGTGAGGGAGGTATCGGTGTGATCCACAAGAACATGTCCATCGAGGACCAGGCGCGTCAGGTGGCCATCGTGAAGCGTGCTGAGAACGGTATGATCTACGATCCCGTGACCATCCCCCTGGGTTCTACCGTGGCTCAGGCCCTCGACATCATGTCGGAATATCATATCGGCGGTATCCCCGTGGTCGACGACGAGAAGCACCTCGTAGGTATCGTCACCAACCGTGACCTCCGCTTCGAGCGTCGTCTGGACCGTCCCGTGGAGGAGATCATGTCGAAGGATAACCTCGTGACCACCCATCAGCAGACAGACCTGATGGCAGCAGCAGAGATCCTGCAGAAGAACAAGATCGAGAAACTGCCCGTTGTAGACAAGGACAACCGTCTCATCGGACTCATCACCTATAAGGATATCACGAAGGCCAAGGATAAGCCCATGGCCTGCAAGGATGAGAAGGGTCGTTTGCGTGTGGCAGCTGGTGTGGGCGTGACGGTTGATACGCTTGATCGTATGCAGGCCCTCGTCGATGCCGGTGCCGATGCCATCGTTATAGATACCGCCCATGGTCACTCGAAGTCTGTGATTGAGAAACTTGTTGAAGCCAAGAAGACTTTCCCTGGCATCGATATCGTCGTTGGTAACGTTGCTACCGGAGAGGCTGCTAAGATGCTCATCGACAACGGTGCCGACGCTATCAAGGTAGGTATCGGTCCGGGCTCTATCTGTACCACTCGTGTGGTGGCTGGCGTGGGTGTGCCCCAGTTGAGTGCCATCTACGATGTGTATAGCGTACTGAAAGATACGGGCATCCCCCTCATCGCCGATGGTGGCTTGCGCTACTCCGGTGATATTGTCAAGGCTCTTGCCGCTGGCGGCAGTTGTGTGATGATGGGATCGCTCGTCGCTGGAACCGAGGAGAGTCCTGGCGACACAATCATCTATAACGGTCGTAAGTTCAAGAGCTATCGTGGCATGGGCTCTCTCGAGGCCATGGAACAGAAGCACGGCTCTAAGGATCGTTACTTCCAGGGTGATACGAAGGAAGTGAAGAAGCTGGTGCCTGAAGGCATCGCAGGTCGTGTGCCTTACAAGGGAACGGTTCAGGAAGTGATCTATCAGATGGTGGGTGGTCTGCGCTCTGGTATGGGCTACTGTGGTGCCGCTACCATCGAACAGCTCCACAACGCGAAGTTCACCCGTATCACCAATGCAGGTGTCAATGAGAGTCATCCGCACGATATCACCATCACCAGTGAGGCACCGAACTATAGCCGTCCGAATGATTGAACATTGAAAATTGAACATTGAAAATGAAGAAAACTGTTTTGTTTGCAGCCCTTTGTCTGTCAGTTCTCACGGTGAAGGCTCAGTCCGATCCCGTGGTGATGACCGTCAATGGTGTTGATGTGACGCGTTCGGAGTTTGAGTACTCCTTTAATAAGAACAACAGCGAAGGTGTGATCGATAAGAAAAGCGTTGAGGAATATGCCGACCTCTATGCCATTTATAAGATGAAAGTGGCTGCAGCCCTTGATGCCCGTCTCGACACCCTCCAGTCGTTTAAGAGCGAATATGCCCTGTATCGCGACCAACAGGTTCTGCCCACGATGACCACTGATGCCGATGTGCTGGCAGAGGCCAAGGGTGCCTACGACCGTGCGAAGGAACAGATAGGTGATAAGGGACTCTTCCGTGCTGCCCATATCTTCCTCCGTCTCTCTACGAAGGCCACACCCGATCAACAGGCACAGGTGCGTCAGCGTGCCGATTCCGTGTATAACGCTCTGAAGGCCGGTGCCGACTTCGCCGAACTCTGCAAGCAGGTGTCTCAGGATCGTCGCAGTGCCGTCAATGGTGGCGAACTGGCGTGGATGGGTTCTGGTCAGGCGTTCCCTGAGTTCGAGGAGGCTGCCTATGCCCTCCAGACAGGCGAGTTCAGTCGTCCGGTACTGGGTGCCGACGGTTATCACATCATCCTGATGAAGGGTCGTAAACAACTTGAGCCCTTCGACGAACTGAAGGATCAGATTGTAAAAGCCTTCGAGCAACAGGGTATCCGTGAGATCATTGCCCGTCAGAGAGTCCAAATTGTCGTGAACAGTGGTCAGATGACAGGTGAGGAGTATATGACACGTCGCGCAGACTCTCTGGGAGCTGTCGATAGCGACATGAAATACCTGATTCAGGAATACCACGACGGTCTTCTGGTCTATGAGATCAGCAACCGTCAGGTGTGGGAGAAGGCTGCCAAGGATGATGTCGCCCTCGATGCGTGGTTCCGTGCCCATAAGAAGGACTACGTCTTCCCAGAGCCCCGTTACAAGGGCATTGCCTACCACGTGAAGGACCAGGCCGACGTCAAGGCCGTGAAGCGTTGTGTAAAGGGACTGCCTTTCGGACAATGGGCCGATGTCCTGCGCAAGACCTTCAATCCCGACTCTATCATCCGCATCCGTGTGGAACAGGGTCTTTTCAAGCCTGGAGACAGTCGTTTGGTGGATCATAAGATCTTCAGGACCGCCCTGGATCAGCCCATCGAAGTGAATAAGGATTATCCCATTGACGCCGTCTATGGCAAGAAACTGAAGAAGCCTGAGGACTATACCGATGTACGCAACCAGGTGGTTGAGGACTACCAGCAGGCTCTCGAGCAGCAATGGGTGGCTGAGCTCCGCAAGCGCTATGCCGTGAAGATCTATGAAGATGCATTGAAAACCGTAAACAAACACTGATGAAGACAAGGAATCACATCATAACCCTGCTCGTAGGCCTCCCCTTTTTCGGGGCGGCCTTCGCTGGTACTCCGGGTATGACAGGCGTAGCCACTGTGGCTGCTGTCGACAGCGATGCCGTAGAGAAAGGCTCGATCATCGACGAGGTGATATGGGTTGTGGGCGACGAGGCCATCCTGAAGTCCGATGTCGAGGCCATGCGTATCCAGGCCGCTATGGAGGGTCAGAAGTGGAATGGCGACCCTGACTGTGTCATCCCCGAGCAGATTGCCGTACAGAAACTCTTCAAGCACCAGGCGCAGATTGATAGTATCGAGGTGACTGATGCCGATGTGGCCTCCGAGGTGGATCAGTATATCAGCTACTGGCTCGAGATGGTTGACGGCTCACGTGAACGTCTTGAGGAATACCGTCATAAGCCTCTGTCGCAGATCCGTAGTGACCTGCGTGAGGAACTCAAGGACCGTCGTATGGTGCAGAAGATGAAGCAGAAACTTGTTGAGGATATCGCTGTCACCCCTGCTGAGGTGCGCCGTTATTTCAAGGACCTGCCACAGGACAGTCTGCCCTATATCCCCACTGAGGTAGAGGTACAGATCGTACAGCTCACACCGAAGATCACCACCGAAGAGTTGAATCGTGTGAAGGAAGAGTTGCGCGAGTATACCGATCGTGTGAACCGTGGCGATGCCTCGTTCTCCACGCTCGCCCGTCTCTACTCCGAGGATCCTGGCACTGCCCGTCGTGGTGGAGAACTGGGCTTCTCCGGTCGTGGTGTACTTGATCCTGCGTTTGCGCAGGTGGCCTTCAACCTCACTGATCCGAAGAAAGTGTCGAAGATCGTGGAGTCCGAGTTCGGCTTCCATATCATCCAGCTCATCGAGAAGCGTGGCGACAAGGTCAATGTGCGTCATATCCTGCGTAAGCCTATCGTTTCCGATGAGGCTATCGAGAGTGCTGTCATGCGTCTCGACTCCATCGCCGATGATATCCATGCGGGGAAGTTCACCTTCGAGGACGCTGCTGCGATGCTCTCCGACGACAAGGACACCCGTAACAACAAGGGTCTGATGTCCAACAATGACCCGCAGACGGGTCGTATCACCTCCCGTTTCAAGATGCAGGACCTGCCCTCCGAGGTGGCAAAGGTCGTTGATACGATGCAGGTGGGACAGGTGTCGCGCGCCTTCCAGATGATCAACCAGCGCGGTAAGACCGTGTGTGTTATCGCCAAGCTGAAGAGTAGGATAGAGGGTCATAAGGCCTCTATCTCCGAGGACTTCCAGACGTTGAAGGAAGTTGTGCTCCAGCGTCGTCAGAATGACTGCATTCATCAGTGGGTGGTCGATAAGATCAAGAATGTCTACACCCGTCTCAACAGCGATTATCTCGATTGCAAGTTCGAATACGAGGGCTGGATCAAGTAAAGGATGAAAAGGTAGAAAGGTGAAAGGGTGAAAAGGTCTTTCCTGTATCTGTTGGCTTTATTGTGTGTACTGGTGTGCTACACCAGTCTCGATGCTTATGCCCAGAAACAGCGAAAGCGTCCCGCCCGAAGGGCGAAGGTTCAGGACTCCCGCATCTACCTCGTCCACGCCGACGTGCTCCACTACGACCAGCGCCTGAATCCCGACGCCACGATCCTCAACGGTAAGGTGCACTTCACCCATCAGGGGGCACGTCTCTATTGCGACAGTGCCTATTTCTACGAGGTCAGCAACTCCTTCGAGGCCTTTGGTCATGTGAAACTCTATCAGGGCGACACGCTCTCTCTCTTCAGCGACTACGCCTACTACGACGGTAACGATCAGATTGCTCGTGCCCGTTATAATGTAGTGCTGAAGAACCGCAAGACTACCCTTTATACCGACAGCCTCGACTTCGACCGTCTCTACGACAATGCCTATTTCTTCGAGGGAGGCAAGATGATCGACGGTAACACCACACTCACCTCTGACTGGGGCGAGTACAACACGAAGACGAAGATGTCGGTCTTCAACTACGACGTGAAGATGAAGAGTCCTAAGTTCTTCATCACCACCGACACCCTCTACTACGACAACAGCAACTCCATGGCCCATATCGTCGGACCCTCCGACATCACCACGGGCGAGAGTCATATCTACTCCGAGATGGGCTACTACGACACCAAACTCGAGCAGGCCCGTCTGATGAACCGTTCCATACTTCGTAACAACGGAAAGATGCTCGTCGGCGATAGTGTCTATTATGACAGTAACATGGGCTTCAGCCAGGCTTTCCGTGATGTGGTCTATGTCGACAGTCTCAACCGTAACAAGCTCACGGGCAACTACGGCGAATACTACGAACATACGGGTTATGCCCTCTGTACTGATAGTGCTGTGGCCATCGACTACTCCCAGGGCGACTCCCTTTTCATGCATGCCGACACCTTCAAGGTCGTCACCTTCAACATCGAGACCGACTCCGTGTACCGTAAGATCCACGCCTACCACCATGTCCGTGCTTTCCGTACTGATGTGCAGGCCGTGTGCGACTCGCTCGTCTACAACTCCCTCGACTCCTGTATCACCCTCTATCACGATCCCATCCTCTGGAACAACGGTCAGCAACTCGTGGGTGACCTCGTTGAAATCTTCCTGCGCGACTCCGTCATCGACCGTGCCCACCTCACTGGCAACTGTTTCTCCATCCAGCAGCTACGGTCCGACACCGCCTGTTACAACCAGGTGTCGTCGCGTGAGATGTTCTCTTTCTTCGTCGAGGGTAAGATCCGTGAAGCCCGTGCCAAGGACAATGTGCTCATCGGCTATTTCTTCGAGGAGGGCGACACGTTGCCCATTATTTACAACTATCAGGAGACCACCGAACTGCGCACGTTCATCAAGGACCAGAAGCTCGAGAGTGTGTGGACACCGAAGACCTCTGGTACGATGTATCCCCTCAATCAGATTCCCGCCGATCGTCGCCGTCTCCCTGGCTTCGCGTGGTACGACTATGTCCGTCCCGTCAACCGTTACGACATCTTCAACTGGAGAGAAAAGAAGAAATAATATGGACATCATCTCCCTTCTCCCTGATAGCGTCGCCAACCAGATCGCAGCTGGTGAGGTAATCCAGCGCCCCGCCTCCGTGGTGAAGGAGCTGGTGGAGAATGCTGTCGATGCTGGGGCGACGACTATCCATGTCATCATCGTCGATGCCGGACGTACCTCTATCCAGGTCATTGACGACGGCTGTGGTATGAGTGAGACCGATGCTCGTCTCGCCTTCGAGCGTCATGCCACGTCGAAGATCCGCAAGGCCGACGACCTCTTCGCCCTCCGTACGATGGGTTTCCGTGGTGAGGCCCTCGCCTCCATCGCCGCTGTCGCTCAGGTGGAATTGCTCACCCGTATGGCCGACGACGAAATAGGCACTCGCATCCAGATAGCTGCCTCGAAGGTGGTGTCTCAGGAACCCGCTGCTGCTCCCGTGGGAAGCAGCTTCAAGGTGGACAATCTTTTCTATAATGTACCCGCCCGAAGGAAGTTCCTCAAGTCCAACGCCACTGAGCTCAGTAATATCCTCCAGACCTTCGAGCGTATCGTGCTCGTCTATCCCGATATTCACTTTATTCTCCACCATAATGGTGCCGAGTTGCAGAACCTCCGTCCTGAGACTCTGCGCCAGCGTATTGCCGATGTCTATGGCCGTCAGTACTCGCAGGATCTCCTGCCCGTCGAGGTAGAGACCTCGCTCTGTACGATCACTGGTTTCGTTGGCAAGCCCGAGACGGCCCGTAAGAAGAGCGGTCACGACTTCTTCTTCGTCAACGGGCGTTATATGCGTCATCCCTATTTCCACAAGGCCGTCATCACCGCCTACGACCGTCTTATCCCTGAGGGCATGCAGGTACCTTATTTCCTCTATCTCAATGTCGATCCCTCTGCCATCGATGTGAATATCCACCCCACGAAGACTGAGATCAAGTTTGAGAACGAGCAGGCCATCTGGCAGGTGCTTACCGCCACTGTGCGCGACGCCTTAGGCCGTTTCTGCGACATCCCCGCCATCGACTTCGACGTGCAGGGCAAGCCCGACATCCCCGTCTTCGACCCCACCCGTGATGCCATCGACGCTCCCAAGGTGAACTACAACCTCGACTATAATCCATTTAATACGAGGAACGAGGCACGAGGAACGAGGAACGATTCCCCGCGTTCTCATGTCCCCTCCGACTGGGAACAGCTCTACGACATCACCAAATCCGCTCCACGCGAGGAAGACCAATCCCTCTTTTCCACGGAAGAATCTAATCTCATTCCACATTCCACATTCCACATTCCACAAACCGTCGACGACGCATCTCCCTCCCACTACCAATACAAGGGGCGCTTCATCATGACCGCCGTCAAGTCTGGTCTGATGGTCATCGATCAGCACAGGGCCGATATCCGTATCCGTTACGAGCGTTACATGCAGCAGTTGGAGAACCATACCGCCCCCTCTCAACAGGTCCTCTTCCCTGAGACCATCAGCTTCTCCCCCTCCGAGGCAGTCATCTTCGAGCAGATGTTGCCCAGCCTCACCGCTATCGGCTTCGACCTCACCGATCTTGGTGGTCACACCTTTGCCGTCAATGGTGTCCCTGCCGGCATCGAAGGTCTCAGTCCCGTCACCCTCCTTCATCAGCTCCTCGACGACCCAGAATCTGCCTCCGAACATATCTCACTCCACACTCCACACTCCACATTCCACGAAAAAATCGCTCAGCGCTTGGCTCAGAGCCTCGCCATCCCTTACGGCCAGGTCCTCTCTAACGCTGAGATGGATCAACTTGTCAACGAACTCTTTGCCTGTTCCAACGTCAACTATACCCCCAACGGCAAACCTGTCCTTTCGATCCTTCCTCAGGCCGATATCGACCATCTTTTCGACTAAAAGGGTTAAAAGCTGTTAATGTAATCATAATTCTCATTTCTCATTTCTAAATTCTCAATTATTCTTCGTACCTTTGCACCCGCAATTCGAAAGGGCGCTTAGCTCAGCTGGTTTAGAGCATCTGCCTTACAAGCAGAGGGTCGGCGGTTCGAATCCGTCAGCGCCCACCTAAAGTTAACATGTCTTACTATTTAAAATGCAGCATTATGAAGAATTTCTTTGTTTGTTCTGTCGCAGCCGTCATGGGCTTCGTGTGTCTCGTCAGTTGTAGTGAACAGGAGTCAGAACTCCCGTCTACCAGTCATCAGCTCCGTATCGTCACCCATACCAGGGAGGGGGAGGCGCCCCTTGCCAGAGTCTACCTCTTTAATGCCGACAATACGCTCGCCCGTACCATTCAGACTGACGATGCAGGCAGTTACACGTCAGCCTCCGCTTCCATCAAACTGCCTTCTGCCACCTACACCCTCTGTGCCCTCAACGCCAGCGATCTGGCTCATTTCCAGATACCTGACAACCCCACACCAACGTCCGTCATCTCCAAGGCGGCGAACCAGTCTATGGGCGATCTCCTGATGGCCACAGCTAGCGCAACCCTTCCTGACGGCGCCAGCGAGGTGGTCGATATGACCCTCCAGCGCAAGGTGCTCGAGCTCTCTACCGTCTCCGTCTCCCAGGTGCCTGGCGATGTCACAGGCGTCAGCGTCTCTATCAACCCGTTCTACTCGGGCATCCAGTTCAATGGCACCTACGTAGGGACTGATCCCGTCACCTGCACCTTCGATCTCGTCGCCTCGACTACTACCACTGGTCTGTGGGAGATCACGCCAGAGCAGCTCGTCTTCCCCTCAAAGGACAAACCTGAGATCACTGTCACCTTCACCCGTGGCGACAACGAGGCCAGCACCTACACCTATACTGCCAGCGAGGCCATGACTGCCAACAACAAATACAATATCTCTGGTGTCTATACAGAGCCCCTTGGCGTCACCATCACTGGTTCCATCACCCTCCAGCCTTGGCCTACCGACTCCTCTCCCGTCAACTTCGACTTCGATGAGCAGAACAATTCCGCCAACAACTCCGGTAATAATAATCAGAATGATCCAAATGATCCATCTAACAATCCTACCAATCCTACCACCGATCCTTCTGAAGTACCCGTCGCAGGCAAAACCTACAAAGGCTGTTACGTCGTCTCCGTCGATGAAACTAACCGCAAAGCCGTCCTATTTTCACCCAATGAAGAGAAAAATTATTCAGCAGGAGATACAGATCCTGCAGTATGGCTTACTTATTTAAAATCCAAATTACCAGATTGGCCCTCTGTAAAGGATGTTACAGGTACATGGCGTATTCCTGAATTAAAAGAAGTAAAGGCCCTTGCTAATATTTCAGGAGCAATTACCGCAACCACAACATATTTTTGTATGGAAAAAACTTCTCAACTCTGTGCACAACCAATAATTGTTGCTGCAGGCAACGTACATATAGATGCGAAGACCTATACGTTTGATAAAAATACTTGCTTCCGTCCTGTAATTGACATAACCTATTAGTTCGCAACGAAGTAAGAAGGCATCCCTTGGGTGCCTTCTTAGGTATTTAACAAAACATATGTTAGGGACGCCTTCTAACACTGTCCGGAGTGCTTTCCAACGGAGTAAAGGATGCCTTCTAACGTTGTTGGAGATGCCTGTTATACCCCCTAAACAGGCATCGTTTACTGTCGTACTAAGCATCCTTTACTGTGTTGCAAGGCATCTCCACGACCCTTAAGTATATATACTTACAAACATACCCCCGATTTTGCTATGTCTGGATAGCAAAATCAGCATATTTTCAAAGCCATCAATAAATGTCTTACAGTCTGACAGCTGACAGTTTTAAATCAGCACCCTCACTCCTGGCTCAGTACGCCTATTCTCTGATATTCGAGTATATTTATATAAGTATTATTATATATATAATATTAATTATTATATAATTTAATTAAAATTATTAAAATTCCAAATACCTTCTAATCCTACCCTCACCCACTAAGGTGCAATAATAAAACTGTCAGTTGTCAGACTGTAAGATTTCTCTGAACAAAGTTCGATGATTGTTTCACTTAAAGATGAATATTATGATGGAGAAAACAACTAATATGAGTAAGTTTTCAGGCCAAAGCTTGGTGTTGTCGATTTTTTCATCTATCTTTGCCGAAGAAATAGAATCTGAACTCACAGAGGAGGACGTCCCCCTTGTTTTCAATTCATCAAAAGGTTAAGGCGAAGGTAACGCAAAGATGCTAAACAGCGAACAACTGCTTTCTTATATCCGGGAAGGACGCACGATGACTCAGAGTGAGAAGCTCTGGCTTATCGTGAGCCTGAGTATTCCCTCGATACTGGCGCAGATATCGGCTACGGTGATGTTCTTCATCGATGCCTCGATGGTGGGACACCTCGGCGCGAAGGCCTCGGCAGCCATCGGACTGGTGGAGACGACGGGGTGGCTGATGGGCGGTCTGGGATCGGCGGCGAATATGGGATTCTCCGTGCAAGTGGCTCATTTCATCGGGGCCAACGACATGGAAGCGGCTCGGAGAGTGCTCAGGCAGTCGATCGTGTGCTGTATGGTGTGGGCGCTGCTGATCTCGCTGACGGCGCTGTGCGTATCGCCGTATCTGCCGTATTGGTTGGGTGGTAACGAAGAGATAGCCCGTGATGCCTCGTTGTATTTCGCCATCTTCGGACTGAGCGGTATCTTCTTCCAGATGGAAGGTCTGGCGGGCTCGATGCTGAAGTGTTCGGGCAACATGAAGATCCCGTCGGCGCTGAATATCGGCATGTGCGTGATGGACGTGGTGTTCAACTACATCTTTATATATATATTAGGTATGGGCGTGATGGGTGCCGCCATGGGTACGGGACTGGCGATGCTGGTGACGGCCTGTGCGATGATGTATTTCCTGCTTGTGAAGTCGAAGATGCTCTCGCTGGTGGGAAGGCCTGGATCGTTCAAACCCAAGGAGGACACCATCCGCACGGCGGTGAAGATCGGAGCACCGATGGGTCTGCAGCACATGCTGATGGGTGGTGCCTATATCGTGAGCACGCTGATTGTGGCACCGTTGGGTACCATCGCCATCGCGGCCCACTCGTTGGCCATCACCGTAGAGAGCCTGTGTTACATGCCAGGCTATGGCATCGCCGAAGCTGCTACCACACTCGTGGGACAGGGAATCGGGGCAGGGCAGAGGCTGTTGACACGTTCGTTTGCCCGTATGTCAGTGGCTCTTGGCATTGGTGTGATGACGGTGATGGGTGTTCTGATGTGGATCTTCGCCCCAGAGCTGATGGGACTGATGTCGCCTGTAGAGGAGGTGATCACCTTGGGTACGCAGGTGCTCCGTATCGAGGCTTGGGCAGAACCGATGTTTGCAGCGGCTATCGTATGTAACGGTGTATTTATCGGTGCTGGCGACACGATTATCCCTGCCGCTATGAGTCTGGTGTCGATGTGGGCCGTGAGACTGACGCTGGCTGCTACGCTGGCGCCGAAATACGGACTGAAGGGCGTGTGGACGGCTATGCTTACGGAACTGTTGTTCAGGGGAAGTATCTTCCTCATAAGACTGTTTAAGGGTAGATGGGCTGAGAAATTAAAGGTGAAAGGATGAAATAGACGGTTCAGTCTTCCTGAGTTAGGGGAATAAAAAAAGCCGCTCAAGGGTCATCAACGACTCAAGGGCGGCCACCAACAATCTATGAATAACTAAAAACCTTTTTCTTGGAAAAAACGGAGTGTCACCACTGCGTCTGTTATCCTTACTAACAAATCTTTTTTCTAACGCCTTAGAAATGCTTGTTACCAATCAAAAATTATAAACCTAAAACCTAAATCTAACTAACAATTAACTCTAACTAACTATAACCTTTTTCAATCTTTTACCTAATTAATACCTCTGTATATCGTATTATTGAAGTGTCTTGTTATCTTTTGACGATGCAAAGGTACGACGATTTTCTGAACCGCGCAATATTTTTATTCCACTTTTATTCAAAAAGGAGCTTTCTTTTGATATAAATCAAGCTGTTGTGTGCGAACACACACGAATTGTGTGCGAAAACAATACTTTTTAAGACTTAGAGGACTTCCGCCACCTTATTCGTCAGATCAACGAACTCCGGGATGGATAGTTGCTCGGGCCGACGGGTGAGGAGAATTGGGAATTGAGAATTGAGAATTGAGAGTTGAGAGTCGGATAGGATTTGGCGGAGGGAGACGCGCAACATCTTACGACGCTGGCCGAAGACTGTCTTCACAATACGACGGAAGAAGGCTTCGTCGCAGCCCAGATCGGTCACCTCATTTCGTGTCATGCGGATGACGGCACTCTGTACCTTGGGAGGCGGATTGAAGACAGAGGGCTCGACGGTAAAGAGATACTCGACATGATACCACGCCTGAATGAGGACAGAGAGGATGCCATACTGTTTGTTGCCAGGCTGTGAGGCCATGCGCAGGGCCACCTCGTGCTGGATCATACCCGTGCAACAGGGGATGAGGTCCTTATTATCGAGCATCTTGAAAAAGATCTGCGAGGAGATGTCGTAGGGGTAGTTGCCCGTCAGTACAAATGGCTGACCATCGAACACCTCGTGGAGATCCATGCGGAGAAAGTCTCCACCTATTATATTATTGCAAAGGCGAGGGAAATGCTCCTGAAGATACGCCACACTCTCACGGTCGATCTCCACCACCTTCAGCGGACGAGGCTTTTCTACCAGATACTGGGTCATCACCCCCATGCCGGGACCAACCTCGAGCACTGGAAGATCGGCAAAGGGTTCGTCGACGGTATCGGCTATTCGCTTGGCGATACTCAGGTCAGTCAGAAAGTGCTGACCGAGATTTTTCTTAGGGCGTACTTGTTTCATGGGTGCAAAGATACGAATAAGTGAGAGATTATCCAAATATATTTGAGAAAATCCGAACGTAAGTATCTTCGAGCGGAGCTCAAAGATAGTGCTTTTTTGTGAGACACGGAAAGAAAAACGAAAAAAAGCAGGCTGGATTCACATCCGGCCCGCCTTGACTATACTTTCTCTCTCAAATCTTTCTACTTAACACCTAAATTCATGTCATTGTTGACCTTGACGGCCTCTGCCACGCAGATTGCAATGACGAATGTAACCATAAAACCTAAAACCATAACTCTTTTCCTTTCTCTAATCTTTAAATCGTTATCCTGTATGTCTTAAGACGATGCAAAGGTACGGCTGTTTGCGTACACAGACAAGATTTTAAAGGTAAAAAGGCGAAAAAAGAAGGTTTCATTGACACGTATCAATTAAAAAATTTGGTTTTTCTCTCGATTTGCACTATCTTTGCACCCATGGAAATGAAAACCGTTCTCACCAATGTGGCCAAGATTATCTTCCCCATCCTATTGGGTGGGGCCATTCTGTATTGGATGTACAGGGGTGAGGATTTCATGCGTCTGGAACACGTGCTGACGGAGGAGATGAACTGGACGTGGATGCTGCTCTCCTTTCCTTTCGGCATCCTGGCACAGATGTTCAGGGGCTGGCGATGGAAGCAGACACTCGATCCCATCGAGGACTTGTCGCCAAGCACAGCCAAGCAAGCGCCTTCCAACCAGAAGATCCGAGCCCGCAGTGCTACATGCATACATGCCGTATTCATCTCTTATGCCGCCAGTCTGGTCATCCCTCGCATCGGCGAGTTCTCCCGTTGTGCTGTCTTGAAACGATTCGACGGGGTGTCGTTCAGCAAGGCATTAGGTACGGTGGTGACAGAACGAGCCGTTGATACGTTGATCGTGTTGCTCTATTCAGGTGTTATCCTACTGATAGAGATGAGCGTATTCGGTACATTCTTCCAGAAGACAGGCACCTCGCTCGACTATATCCTGGAGGGCTTCTCACTGACGGGATGGTTGGTGATGGCCATCTGTGCTGTGGCAGTCCTCATTCTGTTGCATCTGTTGTTGAAGAACTTCTCTATATATAATAAGGTGAAGATGACGATGAGTGGTATCTGGGAGGGTGTGCTCTCGTTACAGGGCATCAAGAACCTGCCGCTCTACCTCTTTTTCTCCATCGGCATCTGGGTGATGTATTTCCTGCATTACTACCTGACGTTCTTCTGTTTTGACTTTACGGCGAATCTTGGTATAGGCTGTGCACTGGTATCCTTCGTCGTGGCCAACTTTGCCGTCATCGTGCCAACACCTAACGGCGCAGGTCCCTGGCATTTCGCCATCAAGACGATGCTCATCCTCTATGGCGTGGCTGATGAGCAGGCCCTCTGGTTTGTGCTCATCGTACATACCGTCCAGACTTTATTGGTCGTGGCCCTCGGCATCTATGCCTGGGCAGCTCTCTCGTTTACCAAACGTCACAAATTAGCAATCTTAAAATAACAACATTATGAGTGAAATCAAGAATCTGAACCCAGCGTGCATCTGGAAGAACTTCTATGCACTGACACAAGTGCCACGTCCGAGTGGTCATCTCGAGAAAATCCAGCAGTTCCTGCTCGACTTCGCCAAGGAGGCAGGCGTCGAGGCCTTTAAGGATCCTGCCAATAATATCGTGATGCGCAAGCCCGCATCGCCAGGTATGGAGAACAAGAAGGGCGTCATCCTGCAGGCCCACATGGATATGGTGCCCCAGAAGACGCCCGAGTCAACACACAATTTCGAGACCGATCCCATCCAACCCTGGATCGATGGCGAGTGGGTGAAGGCCAAGGGGACGACCCTCGGAGCCGACAATGGTCTGGGTGTGGCATCCATCATGGCCATCATGGAGGACAAGACGCTGAAGCACGGACCCATCGAAGCCCTCATCACTGCTGACGAGGAGACGGGTATGTATGGTGCCAACGACCTGCCTGAAGGTGAACTTCAGGGTGATATCCTGATGAACCTCGACTCAGAGCACTGGGGTAAGTTCGTTATCGGCTCCGCGGGAGGCATCAATATCACCGCCACCCTCGACTATAAAGAGGTGGAGACGGATGAAGAAGATGCCGCTGTGAAGGTCACTATCAAAGGCCTGCGTGGCGGACACTCGGGTCTGGAGATCCACGAAGGTCGTGCCAATGCCAACAAACTGCTCGTCCGTCTTGTCCGTGAGGCCATCGAGGAGTGCGAGGCTCGTCTGGCCAGCTGGCAGGGAGGTAATATGCGTAATGCCATTCCCTTCAAGGCCGAGGCTGTGCTGACATTGCCGAAGGAGAATGTTGAGGCCCTGAAGGAGCTTGCACAGGACTGGCTCGAGGACTTCACTGACGAGTACAAAGGTATCGAGAGCGACATAGAAGTAATCTGCGAGGATGTCGAGACACCGAAGATGGAGGTGCCTGTGGAGATTCAGGACAACCTGATCAATGCCATCTACGGCTGTCACGACGGTGTCGTCCGCATGATCCCCAGCTATCCCAGTGTGGTGGAGACCTCCTCGAACCTCGCCATTATCAGCATC
>Ga0310786_10006544_pt1 | contig 15454 bp, 5 predicted proteins | sample AusTroGonzalo_MG_FD_203881 | JGI IMG/M metagenome (GOLD analysis project Ga0310786, IMG submission 203881) | Bovine rumen microbial communities from tropical cattle in Woodstock, Queensland, Australia - Gonzalo_03 (v2) (version 2) | ecosystem: Host-associated > Mammals > Digestive system >... | reverse complement strand
ACGCGCCGCCCGTTCACGCTCACCTTCAGGTCGCCGTTTCCGTTCTTCCCGCCGCCGGGCGTGAACTCGTACCCGTACTCGCGCACGCCGAAGAGGCTCGTCGCAACGTCGCTGCGCTTCCCGCCCTCCTCGTAGGCGAGCGCAACGCGGTATAGCGGCCTGTCGCCACGTCCGCTTCCGATGCCCACTGGCCACCAGAGGTCCGGCTTGTCCATCCGCACAGGGTCGAACGCCATCTCGCGCTCCTCCCCAGGCTCAAGCGACACATTCTTCTCGAACGCGTACTTCGGGCCCGTTCCGTCGCTTCTCCTTATCACGCCGCGAATCTTCCCCTCGCTCTTCGACGCCCCGGCGTTCGCGGCGAACACGCGCACCGTCGCGTCGGCGCGAGAAACGTCAGGAAGCGGCAGGTCTGTCGCAACGCATGCGTCGCGCAGCGCCACAGCACCCGTCTTAACGAGGCGCACCGGCTTGTATATCCCCACGTCGCGCCCCGGGATCGCAGGCATGAAGTCCCACGATATCGTGCAGAGGAAGCTCGGCATGTCAACGACGCGCCCGTCGCACCAGATGATGCGCACCTCAAGGTCGTTGTCACCGTCCTTTACAACGTCGGTTACGTCGAAGCGACCGCGGATGAAAGCACCATCGATGCGCCCAAGCTGCTTGCCGTTCAACGTCACCTCCGCCTTCCAGTTGACGCCGTCGAAGTCGAGCCAGAGGCGCCCGCCCTTCAGCTCGGACGGAACCTTGAACTTCGTCCTGTAGCGGTAGTTGACGTTGTAGTACGCCTGGTCTAGCTTGGCGATGTTGTCGTCGAACTCCGGATCGGCGATCTTCCCTGCGCGGAAGTACGATGTGAGCACCGTTCCCGGCACGACAGCCGGAAGCCATTCGGCGGAGCCGGCTTCCACGTCCGGCTCACGCGCAAACGACCAGTCGCGGTTCAGTTCGACAGACGCTAGGTCGCCGCGCGCCGCCGCGACGGCGAGACAGAAGAGCGGCAGGAGGAAATGACGGTAGGATTTTGCGTTCATGGCGTGCCGTTGCTGCGAGTTGCCTCAGCGTGCGGATGTCGACTTGGACGTTTCGATCACGAGACCAGCGTCGAAATACTGCTCGCCGAAATCCTGGACGACGGAGGCCGCGAGCACGTTCTTCCCCGGACGCACCGCGGAGAGGAAGAGATCCTTGTCCACGGCCTTCTCGTCCCAGCCACCGTTCCAGCCCTTCACGGAAAGGACCTTGACGCCGTTCAGCCATATCTCCGTGTCCTCGTCGTGGAAGAGTTCGAAGAATACGTCCTCAAGTTTCTCGGGGACGGCCGCAAGCTCAAACGTGCGTCGCATCCATAGCCGCTTCGTCGTCCACTCTGTGGCGATCTTCGCACGACCGTTGACATTTGCGACGATGCCACGGCTCCCCACGCCGCCGGCGGTCGCGCGCCAGGAGGAATCGTCATAGTCGGGCTTCGTCCAGTCCACGCCTGGATCTTCCGTGGTCATCCGCCAGGCCTGCGGATCGGGGTCAAGGCGCGGCACGAGCTGCCGTCGCGCGATTTGCACGAGCGGACGGGACGCCCTTTCGTAGATGCGCGCGTTCGCCTCAGCCACCGCCTTCACGTCGAACTTGAACACCTTGCGGTCGTAGGTCAGGAGGCCGTTATGCTCGTCTTCGACATCCGTCGTCTGCGTGTAGACGCTGCCGACCATGCCGCGTCCCGCCAACTTTGCGACATGCTCGAGGAGCGTCAACAGCCTGTCCTGCACCTTCTTCGCCTCGGCCGTCTGTCCGTCGCCGTTGTAGCTCCATCCGCCCTTACCCCACACATGTCCGTCGACACGGTAGCCGAGCCCGCCGAATTCGCCGAGGAAGCTCGCGCGTCGGTCGTTGAGCTCGAAGGGACGCGGCCGGGGCGCGTAGTCGTGCTTGTCCACGAGATGGGCCGCCTCCTCGACGCCGCGAGGCTTGTGCTTCGTGCGGACAGTCGGGCCCCAGAGCTCGCCGCCCTCGTAGTCGTTGGCGCCAGACGGACCGTCCACAAGACGCGTCGGGTCGTGCCGCTGCACCCACATGAGCGCCTGGTGCGTAAGGAACTCGCCGGGCTGCCCCCACTTCTCGTTGTAGGGGACCCACATCACGATCGACGGCACGTTGACGAGGTGTTCGACAACCTCCTCGAGCTCACGCCTGTAGAGGCCGTAGCGGACCAGCGCATCTCCGCCGCCGGACGGCATGTCCTGCAGGACCATCATGCCCATCTTGTCGCAGAGGTGGTAGTATCGGCGCGGTTCTACCTTGATATGCTTGCGCATCATGTTGAAACCGTGGTCCTTGAGCACCTGGATGTCGAACGCCATGGCCTCGTCCGAGGGCGGAGTGAGCAGGCCGTCCGGCCACCACCCCTGGTCAAGCGTTCCGGAGAGGAAGCAGGGTTTGTTGTTGAGGTAGACGCGCAGTACGCCCTGCGCGTCCTTCTGCACGGCGATCTTGCGGAGGCCGAAATAGCTCGTCACGACGTCGGCCGTGCCGGCCGCGGCGTTCTTCACCGTCAGGCGCAGGTCGTAGAGATACGGCGACGACGGGCTCCACGGACGAAGCGGCCGCGGCAGGTCGAGCGCAACTGACTTCGACCAGTCGTCCACCGCACGCGACGCGACGACCTTGCCGTCCTGCAGGACTTCCACAAGGCCTTCGCCGTGGCGCGCATCGCCCGCGCAGTCGAGACGGACCGCCACGCGGCCCCTGTCGAGATCGGGCGTGATCCGCACATTGGCGAGATGCGTCTCGGGCACGGTCTCAAGCCACACGGTGCCGGTAATGCCGCTTGAACGCGTGTACCAGATGCCGCCGGGGTTGAGCGTCTGCTTGCCGGCGGAGGCGAAAAAGTCGTTCGTCGCGTCCCAGACGGCAATCACCAGCTCGTTCTCGCCGTTGCGCACGAGATCGGTCACGTCATACGAGAACGGAACCTGCCCGCCCTCGTGCGGCACTCCCGCCTCTACGCCATTGACCAGCACCTGCGCGCGGAAATCGGCCTGCTCGACGTTGAGGATCAGCCGCGTGCCCGGCTTGACGTCGGCCGTGAACGTGCGGCGGTACCAGAGGAGGTCCCTCTGGCCCAGCTTGCGCCCGACGCCGGAAAGCGAGCTCTCGATCGCGAACGGCACGAGTATCTCGCCCGCCCATTCCGTCGGAACGCCCTTCGCCCACGCGCCGTCTGGCGTAACGGCGTACTGCCAGAGCCCGTTGAGATTCGTCCACTCGCCGCGCACGAACTGCGGCCGCGGATAGGCGCGCCACGCGTTCTCGGGCGTGACCTTCTCGCCCCAGGGTGTCTTGATGGCGACAGGAGCCTGGACATACCCTGCCTGCACGGACGCACAGAGCGCGGCCGCAGCGATAAAAAGCAACTTTTTCATAATGTCCTCGTAGGCAATTCCCCTGTCGCGTCAGCGAATCAAGATCGACAGGCCGCTGGGGCAATCGACCATCACCGCATGCTCGGTCACGAAGTAGCTGTAGCCATAACGGCTTGTCCCGCGCGGAATCGTGGACGGACCGACCGTAAGCGTTCCGGTCGACTCGACGATCGTCCACCTGCGCGGCGAATGCGAGGCGAAGTAGTCCGTCGGAACAGTGTGGTCGCGGAACGTGAGCACAACGTTCGAGAGATCGAGGTCTCCGTCGCACACGAGCTTTCCGCCGTCCGCGAAAGAGAGCGTCCTGGACACGATGTCCTGACGATCAGGGACGCCCGTGAAGTCCACGGCAAAGCGCTCGGATTCGGTCTTGAGCTCCGTCGGCACGTCTCCGGTTTGGTTTCCGGACGCAACGACGTACCAGTCTCTGCCGCCGTTAGGGCTGGCTTCCAGGGTCCAGATATGCGGATTACGGCCAGGCGTATCGTCATTGCCCGTCGTGAAGCTCATGCTCGCGACCGGATTGGCCTCGTCGGGCAGGCGCACGGCGAGCACGCGCCATTTGGCCTCATTGGATTCGTCGTTGACATCGCCGTCCGGATTCCACTTCGAATTCAGGTCTCCGTCAAACGCCTTCTCTACCCCCTCGGAATAATAGTAAGTGTACTGTCCGACCTGGGAATATGTTCCCTGGGCAAGGTCTTCGGCCGCAGTGCCGTCCTCAGACTTTTTAAGCCCCAGGTTGAGCCTGTTGCCGCCCGCGTCGTAAAGCGAGAACTCCGACATCTGCACGTGCCCGCCGTTCCTGGAACGCTTTACCGAGAAGCGGAAGAGCTTGGGCGTAGCGTCCCCTCCCGGAGGAATCACTCCCGGCGCATATCCCGCCGGCACCTTGACCGAACCGCCACCGATTTCCAGCGCGCCACCATCGCCAAACGGCAGCCAGGAGGTCGAAAGCGTCCCCGAGCCGGTCTTCGTCAGACAGCCACCGAGTTTCATGCCCGCCTCATCCAGCGCGAGCGAGACATCGTGCGTTCCGATGTCGATCGTGCCGCCGGCCGCACCGACATCCACCTCGTCCACCCACTTGAGGAATTCCTGCTGATCACTGGAGACGACGAGCTTTCCGCCGTTGAAGCGCAGGATCGACTTTACGTTTTCGGTGTCGTTGTAGGCGCATAGCTGCGGCGCCACGAACTCGCCGCCCTTCAGGTCGAGGATGCCGACGATCTTGTTGCCGCCGTTGTATGGCGCACCGCCGAGATAGACGACTCCGGCATTCGTAATGGCACCGCTGACAACGTCGACAATGCCAGTCGAGTTGTTCTGATCGTAGCCAATATGGCAGCTGTTGCCGGCACTCTTCATCGTCAGCGAGCCGCCGTTGATTCGAAGTATGCCGGTCGAATCCGCCCTTCGGCCAGCGCGCCACCAGTTGTTCACCGTAAAATCGACCCCCTCTTCGACAACGAATGTCGAGACATAGGATCCGCTATGTTCGTAGTTCGCGATCTCCAGGTCTCCGCAGCGGTAATCTCCGGAGCAGCTATAGAGCGTGGCCGTTCCAGAGCTCTTGTCGATCATCTGCCCGTTGATCTTCTTGTAGTCGTTTGTCAACACGACGTCTATCGAATCGTTCCATTTCAAGGAGTAGACGAGATCCATGGGGCCGCTGAAGACGATCCTTCCGCTTCCAAACAGATGCAAGTCGCTTCCCGTATTGACCCCACCAACGAAATCGACCGTTGCGTTGTTGCTGTAGACTTCCCCGCCGCCACGTATCTTGTTCATGACCTTGAGGGTATGGTCACCTGCGGCGTAATTGAGATAGAGACATCCGCTAAAGCTTGAATACTCCACGTCGACGGGATCACCGTTTCCGTCTGGGTTGAATACAAGCTCAAGGTCGTCGCCCACGGCGGCAAAGTTGCATCCGTTCGCACCTATTGACAACTGGCCTGCCCCTGAGCCAAATTGAAGCGCCAGACGGCCGGACGATCCCCAAGTGCCGCCCGCCATCTTCACGTGCGAGGTCACTGGAACGCCCGTCCCCAGCGACGCCACCAGCAGGCCCCCCTCAAGAAGCGTCTCGCCATCCCACGAGTTGGCCGCGTTCAGGACAAGGGTGCCATCGCCCGCCTTGGCAAAGCCGACGCCGGTCGGCAGGGAAATAGACGCGTCCACCGTCACTACGGCTTCCGCCGCGACTTCAAATCTGAGGGCTGTCGCTCTCGCCGTATCAACGGCCGCAACTAGGTCCGCAACCGCATCGGCACCAATGGTCGTCGAGCTCGCGTACGTTGCAACATACTCATTGTCAATCTGAGCGGTTCCGCCATCCTCCACTATCTTCGTCGGATCGATCGCCGCATCATTCGGAATGACCAGAATTCCGCCCTTCACGACCACACGTCCGTCGAAGGTGTTGTCCGCCGCGAGCGTTAGCGTGCCCCCGCCAGTCTTGACGAAGTCGCCGCAGACCGCATCGCCCAACGCCGGGTCCTTGAGCATCGCCTGGTGCAGCAAGATCTCCGATCCCTCCGGAATGTCGACCGTCAGGCCTCCTTCGCCGATGTAGAGCGCGGCGACACCGTCAATCAAGTAGCCGTTGATCGCGGCGGGCCTCTTGGCGAAGTCGTTGCTGCCGCACTTCGGCGTGCGATTGTCATACGCCAGGATGCCGCCATTGGCATAGATCATACCGGGGTCGTCTTCACCGCAAATAAACGGAACCGTCACGCGTCCGCCGTCGTCGATGTGCAGCTCGGCAAAACGCCGCAGCATAATGTAGTCCGACACCGTGATCGTGCTGCCCGCGCCCGTGACCACCACGCGGCTCCCGCTTCGGGCGGCCTTGATCGGATTCGGATAGCCGCCGTTGTAATGAAGCTCGAACGTGCCGCCGTTCTTGACAATCAGCTCGCCCTTGCCATCGCTTTCGACACCAATGCGGAGATCGAGGTAGCCCTTGTAGGTTCCGCCGTCGACGATCAGCCGTCCGTAGCCGTGGCGTCCTACGTCAAAACCGTAGTCGCGTCCGTCGCCGTCCGTCCACCCGTCAAGATAGGCACCCTGACAAATCACGTATTCGCTCCACTCGGTCGAACCGGCCGCGTAGCCAATGGCATTCTGCGCCTCGCCGCCCTTCCGAATCAGTACCGTTCCGCACTCCTGCGTGACGCTGCCGTAGGTTCCCGATTCGTAGCCGACTCGGAACCTGTCGGTGAATTCGAACGTTCCCGTTGGCTTGAGAACCAGGACCGCGCGGTTCGGATTGTTCTGAGTCGTCCCGAGCCTGACTTCGCCGACAGTCGCGGGGTTGTCTACGACTTCGACGTATTGCCCTCCGTCGACTTCAAGGTTGTCGGCGCGCATGGCGGACACGGCAAGCATTGCAGCCGCCAAAGCAAAGAACTCCTTCATGTAGCGTTTCATGGTGTCTCCTATTAGCAAGGTTAGGGTGGTTAGGTGGTTATGTGGTTAGGTGGTTAAGTGGTGAAGTGGTTTGGCTTGTCCGCCGTAGCCTTGGCGAAGGCGGATGGTTAAGTGGTTATTTTTCGGACTTGGCGTCGGGCTGCGGCGTGATCTTGCGCCACTTGACGATGTTCATGTCGAAGCATGCGCGGCCCACGGTGTTGTGGACCATCACGCAAAGCAGGTTGCGGCCCTTCTTGATCGCGCCAAGCGGAAGCGGCAGCCTGTAACGGTCATAGGACCAGTTGTGCGCGCCGATGAATCCGATCTCCTTGCCGTTGAGGTATATAAGCGCCTCCTCGTCGTGCAGGAGCTCAAGCCCGATCTTCCATCCCTCCGCGTCGGGAATCGCGTCCTCGATCGTGAAGTAGCGCCTTACGTGGATGCGCGAGACGTTCTTCGGCCAGTCGGTGTTGGTCTTGAACTTCTTGAAGTCGTTGCGGAAGTCCCAGTTCGCGAACGGCGCCTGGCCTACCTGCCACGACGAGTCGTCGAACCCCGGCTTGTACCAGCCCTCCGGCGGGTTGTCGCCCATCCACTTCCATTCGAGGGCACGTCCAAAGGTGTCGTCGGGCGTGAGCGTCTTGAACTCGAACTTGGGCGGCGTGAAGTACTTGCCCCTGAAAGGCGCGGTCTTGTCGAGCGAAGCGTACTTTGTCCTGCACTGGCTGTCGTACAGGAGCGGGATCATTATGCCGCCGATCACGCTGCGGCCGATGAAAGCCTCCCAGCGGGACGTGTCGGCATGGTAGAAGTCGCTGAACGGCTTGCGCTCCTTGGTCTCGTCCGCGAAGCGGTAGAGGCCGTCGATCATCGCGTCGAAGTCGTCGCGCTTGCCGGTAAGCGTGGCGGACCACACGAGCCAGTCCACCTTCGTCCAGTTCTTGCGGCTGTCGAGCGGCAGGCCGTACGGCTGGAGAAGCTGGCGGTAGGCCGCGAGTTCGCGCGTCGCGACCTCCGGCGGGAAGAGGTTGAAGCCGAGGAGACGGTCCCACACGAGGTTGTACTTCATCGACCAGGAATCAGGCTGGTCGAACGTGAGGCGATACGAACCGTGGCGACCGCCGGGCGCAAGCTCGAGCCACTCCTTCGTCATCTTCTCCGCCACGCCAGTCCACTCCGCGGCAACCTCCCCCTCCCCCCTGAGCTGTGCCATGTACGCGTAGGAGCGGATTCCCAAAATCGACTTGATCGAAAGGTTCGCGTTGTGCGATAGATGCCCCGCGAAGTCGTCCGTGCACAGCTGGTCGCCGAGATCGGTTCCGAGGCGGCGGAGGTATTCGGCCCACTTCGTGAGGACGTGCCACCACTGTGACGCGAACTCCGCGTTGCCGCGAAGCATCGAGAGCGCGCCCATCGCGATGAGCATGTTGCCGCTCTCCTCGACCGGCATGCGCCCGGGCTCCGCGCCCCACATGCCGTAGACCTGCCCGTTTCCGAGCGGATACGTGCCTACGTCGTGCGGCGCGTGCTTCCACGGCCAGCGCTCGGAGTCCGCGTAGATCATGATGGGCGCGAGCGTGGCCTCTACGAGCGTCGGACCGGTAAGCAGCAGGTGCGGAAGCTGCGGATAGAGGAGGTCTACCGTCCCCATGCAGCCGTTGGAGCCGTTTTCCTTCGAGAAGTAGAGCGGCTTGCCCGTCGGGTCCGCCACAAGCTTGCACGCGGCGAAGCTCTGGCGCCACGCAAGCGCGGCGAGCCGCGCGTACTTCTCGCCGCCAGCGCGGCGGAAGTCGGCCATGAGCAAGCGGTTGCGCGCCGGGATGAGCCTTTCGACGAGCTCCTTGCGCTCCGCCGCGGCCTCGGCGAGCATCTTCTCGAATGTCTTGCCGTCGCGCTCCCACCAGGCGTGCATGTCCTCCTCGAGGAAGCTGAGGGACACGATGTCGTCGTAAGCGAACATGAGCGGACTGCCGCCTTTTTCGACGGGCCATGTCAGCTGCGCGCGGATCTCGGACGCGGGAAGGACGCTATCCGGCGCCGACACCGCGGCGTTCTTCGGCGCGATGGCCCAGAACCTGCCCCAGTTGCAGCGGATCGTGTCGCCGCGCTCCGAAAGCGGCCTCTGCACCGTGCGGCCGATAACGACGGCCTGGCCGAACGGCAGGCTCTTCTTCTCGGCACGCGACATCGCGTCGTCCTCGTTCGTCGCCAGCTCGCCGGAGACTACGAGCTTCGCGGTCGCGGGATGCGCCTTGCCGTCGGCCGAACGGACGGCGAGCGTCACGTATGCGACAGGACGGGCAAAGGCCTCGAGCCTCTCGGGCAGGGCGCACACGGAAAACCTGAGCTCTGCCTCGAACCCCGTTCCCGCAAACTGCGCGATTGTCGTGAGCGGAAGCACATCGAGCTTGGTCTGCTCAAGTGCAGGGGCTGGAATAGTCTTCTCGGACCCGAGAAGGCGGTATTCCGTACCGTCAACGGTCACGGAAATGCCTATCGGCTGCTTCGCGCCGCACCAGTGCGTCGTGTCCGCGTCGGTCAGCTTGTCGGCCGCCGACCATACGGAGAAGAACGGATCGGTCGTTAGAAGCGGCACGGCCGGCGGACGGAACGGGCGGTCTGCGCCAAGCGCGGCGAGGGCGGTGAGAGAAAGTGCAAGCATGATTGGCTTTTCCATGTTTAATCCTTGTTTTTCAGCGGACTACGTCAGTGAGAAATTCCATTTCGTACATCTTCGGTGCGAAGGTGTGCGAGCATTTGCCGTTCTTGAAGACAACCTTAACGGCGTCTATCGCGCCGGCCTTGGAAATGGGCACGGTGTCGGCGATTACAGCCCCCGAGTACGGGTCGCGCGTGACCTTGACGGCCCCAAAGGTCTCGAGGTTCTTCCATTCGCCGTTTTTGCTCACGTAGACCTCGTACCCGTTGTCGGAGTATGTCGATACGAAAGCCTCCGTCTCCCAGTAGAACACAAGCGAATGCCCCTCGACGGGCTTCTCAAATGTCAGCCCGCACCAGTCGCCCTCCTTCCAGTGGTCCGGCTGGTAGCCGCCAGACGTACGCCTGCCGTCGTTGAGGTTCTTGCAGTGGTTGCTGCCGTATATCTTGGAGTCGCACTGCATCGGCTTCGCGTCCACGGCAAGGTTTATGTCGCCGGGCTTCTGGCGAAGAGCGATTTTCGCGCCGTCGGACGCGAACTTGACGTTTTCCACCGTCTTCTTGTAGCCCGGCAGCTCCGCGGTCATGAGGAACTCGTAAGACCCGGGAACAAACGCAAACACCGCACGGCCTGTCTCTCCGACGATGCGCGTGTAGGGGAGCTTCGTCTTGATGTCTAGGAGCGTTACGCGCGTGCCGGGACGCCCGGTCACCTCGAGCTTGCTCACGGTGCCGCCGAACACGTGGCGGTAGAAGTTAAGCGCCATCTGCGAATAGCCCGTCACGTTGCCGTGGAGACCGTCGGCAAGCCCCTCGTCAAAGCCGTACAGCAGCGCGTTCATGTCCACCATGGGAAGCTTGAGCTTCCGCGCAAGCTCCACTATGAGGTCGTGGACCTCGCCGTTGACCGTGTAGTCGTGGAGGCGGTTGTGCGCGTAGGGCGGCGTCGAGACTACGATCAGCGAGCCCTTCTCGCGGTATGGCTTGATGAAGTACTCCTCAAAGTCCTTGTCGAAGTAGTCCTTCCACGTCCACCATCCGTCGTACACGGCGTTGTTAGTGCCGATCTGGACGATCACGACGTCCGGCGTGTACTCCAGCGACGAGAGGTAGCGCGCGTCGTCGTAGTAGAAGTAGTCGTCCTTTACGCCGTCTCCGTTGACGTCGATCTTCTCGCGCTTGTGTCCGACTGCGGCACCGCCCTTGCCGTGGTTGCGCACCTCGTACTTCTTACCGTTCTTGGCGCCGAGCGCCTTGAGGTACTCGGCCAGGTACATCGGATAGTTGCTGTCATGGACGCCTGCGGTTATGGAATCGCCGACGCACGCCACGCGTATCACGCCGTCGCCGTCTATGTCCCTGACCTTGGCTGCGATGTCCTTGTCCGTCGCATTGCGCGTGCGCCACGCCTTGACCTGCTTCACGAGATCCGCGACAACCTGCTTCGGACGCGCCTCGCGGTCGAAGAACAGGGGATAGTCGGTGCGCCCCTTCACGGGGAAGTCGTTGAGCCAGCTCTGCTCGTCCGTGACGCCCCACACCGTCACGCGGTCGATGTACTTCGCCTTCTGGAGGAAGAAGCGGAAATACTCGGCGTAGCGCTTCGAAAGCTCCGCGGACTTCTTCTCGGGGAGGCCGGAGCGGTAAGGATCGTACTTCTCCTCGTAGTCCTCGCGGCGCGTTATGTCGGCCGAGACATCCCATGCGGCGGGCAGAACGCTCACGTCCATCTCGGTCACGCAGATCTTCACTCCGGCTTCGATGAGCTCCTCGGCAGAGCCCATGTAGTCCCAGATCGAGGGCCATCCGAGGCTTATGTGCGTCTGCATGCCAACGGCGTCGATCGGCACGCCCCTGCGCTTGAAGTCGCGGACCATGTTGGCGATGGCCTCGCGCTTGCCTTTCTCGCAGACGTTGTATTCGTTGTAGCACAGCTGCGCCTTGGGGTCGGCCTCGCGGGCGAAGCGGAAGGCCTGCTCGATGTAGTCCGGGCCTATCGCCTTGAACCAGGGAGTCTCGCGCAGCTTTCCGTCCGAGCCCCACGCCTCGTTCACCACGTCCCACACGTAGATGCGCCCCTTGTAGCGCCCTACGACCGTTGAAATGTGCGACTTCATGTTCGCAAGCGCCTCCTCGCGGGAAAGCGGCGTGCCGTCCGGCTTCTGCGTCATCCACGCAGGCGTCTGGTTCGCCCACACGAGGCAGTGCCCGATGATCTTCATCTTGTGCTTCTCGCCGAACGCCACGAACCTGTCGGCCGCCTCGAACGTGAACTTGCCCTTCTCGCGCTGCAGGTTCTCCGGCTTCAGCTCGTTTTCGCTCGTGATCGAAGTGAAAGTTCCGGTGATCGCCTTCAGCTCGGCGGGCGACGGGCGCGACACCTGGCGGTCGTTCACTGCCGCGCCGATGCTGAACAGCGGTGCCGCGGCCTTGCCGAGCGCAACGTCGTCCGCGGCGCGCGCGAACTGCGGCGCAATGGCGACTGCAAGGGCAATCTTGCAAAATGCTCCGAATGTTTTCGTGGACATGCTTTACGTTTCCTCCTATTCACGCCGCCCCCGCGTTTGCAGGCGCGGCAGATTGGAAGAAATTATACAACATGTTCGCCACTAGGCACAATTACACGAAAGTGTCTCCCCAAAGACAACGGACAGACAGCGGCAAGTGGCTTCCCGCCCCATGTGGCGACGGACTATTTGACGCGACACTCGAGGATTCCGCCGGAGGCGCCGTCCTTCAGCTTCAGCGAAATGCGGATTGCCTGCGCCTTGACCGGCGCGGGGAATTCAACCGCGCAGAAGCGGTCCTTCTCCACCGGGCCCTCTCCGCCGACGTCGCGCCACGGCGCCTTCCCGTCGGGACGCCACTGCACCTTCCATGACGCAGGAAGGCGGCATTCCCCTATGCCCGTGTCGTCGAACCAGTACACCTCCACGCCGCGCACTTCCTTCGGCGCATCGAAGCTGCACTGCACCCATTCCTTCGTTCCGCGATGGTCCCAGAACGTGAGGCGCGGGATTGAATGGTCGTCGGAGGCCGACGGCACCTTGCCGTCGAACGCAGCGTCCACGGAGTCCTTGTAGAAGCAGTGGGAGGCGTTGACAGGAGGCTCGGGCAGCGGTTTCGGCGGGAACCACGTCTGCATTGCGTTGCCAGGCTCGCGGTTGCCCCAGATGCAGTACGGAACGAGCGTTACGCCGTTAGACGACTTGAGCGACGGGAACACCTGTCCGCACGCATTCACCTTCCCCTCCGTGAACGTTGCGTCGAGCGGTATGTGCGCCTCGAATGCGCCGTCGCCGTTGTCTATCCCCTCTGCGCAGAAGAGGACAGGTCCGCGCTCCACGGCAAAGAGCCCACGGTCCGCCGCCACCTTGTCGTTCGCCTTTATGCGCCTCACCGGCATGTTCATGGAGACTTCCACTACGTCGCCACTCTTCCACGCACGCGATATGACGCAGTAGCCCTTCGCGAACTCGGTCTTCACCTGACTGCCATTGACCTTCACCGAGAAGTCTGCCGGCGTGCCCGGCGAGACCTGCGAGTAGAGGTCGCTCGGGACGGGACGCCCCACGCACCAGCCAGGCACGCGGACGTTGACCGCGAACCGGGCGCCGTCGGAGGGCGGCTCAACGGTTATGCGCGACTCTCCGCTCCAGGGATAGGCCGTCTTCTGCGAGAGCTTCACGTCGCCGCACTTCAGGGAAAGCGTCGCGTCGCTTTCCACGAACAGGTTCACGTACGCGGCATCTTCGCGCGTAGCGTACGCGAACTGCGCCACCTGCGGTATGAAGCGCACTACGTTAACCGGACAGCACGAGCAGCCGAACCACGCGGAACGCCTGTACCCGCCCTTGGACGACATCGGGTTGGGGTAGAAGAACTCGTTTCCTGAAAGCGACACGCCGGACAGAATCCCGTTGTAGAGCGCGCGCTCAAGGACGTCGATGTACTTCGCGTCGCCGTGCATCTTGAACATGCGCTCGTTCCAGAGGGCGTTTCCTATGCCGGCGCACGTCTCGAGGTAGGCCGACTCGTTCGGCAGCTCGTAGTTAGCCCCGAACGCCTCGCCGCCGTGCCTTGCGCCAATCGACCCGTTGAGGTGGAGCTTCTTGAATGCGACGTTCTCCCAGATCGCGTCAATGGCCTTGATGTAGTCCTTGTTGCCTGTAAGCGCGGCAACGTCCGCCATGCCGCAGTAAAGGTATGCGGCGCGCACCGCATGTCCAACGGCCTCGCGCTGCTGCACGACCGGAATGTGGTTCTGGCTGTACGACCCCGGGGCGTTCATCTCGTCGATCGACACAAGTTCGCCGGACTGCGCCGACACCTTGCCAGCCGAGGCGCGGTGCTTCCTGCCGCGCATCTCCAGCAGGAACTGCGCGAGCTTCAGGTAGCGCTCCTCGCCCGTCGCCCTGTAGAGCTTGCAGAGCGCAAGCTCGATCTCCTCGTGGCCCGACGTGTCCTTGAGCTGCGAGGGGGATGGTCCGAAAGTGCGGTCGATGAGGTCCGCGGACTTGATCGCGACGTCGAGGAGAGTCCTCTTTCCCGTCGCCTCCCAGTACGCGACCGCCGCTTCGTAGAGGTGCCCCACGTTGTAGAATTCGTGGCTGTGCTCCAGGTAGCTCCAGCGAGTCGGTCCCATGCGGTCGAACCCGACCTTGCCGCGGCTTCCACCAACGGTAAAGCCGAGCGTGCGGGCGGTGTAGAGGTAGCCGTCTCGCTCCTGCGCCCCTGCTATCGCCGCGTTCACTTCGTCGACGTACTTCTCGAGCTTCGCGTCTGGATGGGTGGCGAGCGTGTATGCCGCGCCCTCTATCACCTTGTAGACGTCGGAGTCGTCGAATGGTATTCCCTTGAACGTGCCCCATTCGTGCGCTGCAGCACGCCTGAAGTTCGGTATGCGCTCCATCTCGCACTTCTCGAAGTCGGCCCTAAGCGTCACGAGACGGTTGGTCTCGAACCTGGGCAGCCAGAACCCGCCCGTCACGGTCACGTTGGTCAGCACGGCGGAACTGTATGGATAGTCGCCCGCGAACGCACCGGCCGCAATGGCCGCCGCGCAAAGAAACACAGCCTTCATTTGCCAATTCCTTTCTGTCTCATCCTTGACGATGCGCCATTAAATCGTTTGCATTTTACCAAACCACCTTGCCGCATACAAGAAAGAGCTTTACCGGCGGATTGTCTTGAACCCGAAGCGCGGAAGCGCCACGCGAATGACATCGTCCGCGACGCGCAGTTCGCACGGCGATTCGTCGCCTGATGCGTTGAACACGCGCAGGTCGAACGAACCGTCCGCATTCGGCACGAACGCCGAAAGCTCGTATCCCTTTCCGCCAAGCGACAGGTAGGACCGGCGCTTGACCTCCGCGCCCCGGTAGAGACGCACAAGGCACGGTTCGTTGAGGTCGCGGTCTGCGCGCGGCACATCCGCCGCGTCCCATCTGCCCTTATGCGGAAGGAACGCGAAGCGCATCTCCAGTGGCGCCGTTATGCGGTAGTCGCGCCCCCATAGTCCGCCGCCCGAATACTGCGCGGTGAGCGCAAGCGGAAATCCCGGTCCGTACGAGTATGCGCCCGTATGGTCCGTGAAGACGGCAAGCCCTGCGCCGGACGACCCCTCGGACTCGTCGAGCCACCCCAATACGACGTTGTTCCTGATGTCCCGCCAGTCGCCGAACCAGGTGTGGTCGAGCTTGCTTTCGCAAACGTCGAACGGCGCATTCTTGGAAAGCGAAGCACCAGAAAGCGACGTCGGGAAAAGCACGTTCAGCTTGTAGCGGTCGTCGCAGAATCCGCGGCGGGACTCCGTCCTGTCTCGCCCGTGATGCCTGAACTCGCCGATGCCCGGATTTCCGCGCCAGTCGACCTTGAGCGAGCAGCGCACGAGCGCATCGCCGCCCCTCAGCTCGTAGCACAGTGTAAACGGAGCGCCCGCAATCGTTCCCTTGGCC
>Ga0310786_10006543_pt1 | contig 15455 bp, 36 predicted proteins | sample AusTroGonzalo_MG_FD_203881 | JGI IMG/M metagenome (GOLD analysis project Ga0310786, IMG submission 203881) | Bovine rumen microbial communities from tropical cattle in Woodstock, Queensland, Australia - Gonzalo_03 (v2) (version 2) | ecosystem: Host-associated > Mammals > Digestive system >... | reverse complement strand
CTACGGCATTGATTACTGGCGGGCTTGGCGGTCATGTTGTAATCGTTCAGGATGCGAATGGAAAGCCGACCGAGATATTGATCCTAGACACAGAGGATGTTTCGACAGCCGTAAACGTGTTGAGGATCAACGTAAACGGTATTGGATTCTCCAGCAGTGGCGTGAATGGCCCGTTTACAACAGCGTGGACGCTGGATGGGAATTTCGTTGCGGACTTCATTACGACTGGGAATTTGAACGCCAGTTTGATTACGACTGGTGCTCTTAATGCTTCGCTCATAACGACTGGAGCGTTAAATGCCGATCTGATTACGACAGGGAATATAAATGCCAGTCTTATTACGACCGGAGCGTTAAATGCCAGTTTGATAACGACAGGAACGCTGAATGGCAACAATATCACGGTTATCAATCTGACGGCAACGAACGTTAATTTGTCCGGTATTTTCAAAGCGGCTGTCGATGCGAATAACTACCTTTTGCTGGACTCCGCTTCTTTACAGATGGTTGCGAATGGTAAAAACATGATGAAGATTTACAACAATTCGCAACAGTCGATAATGAATTTTTACGATACCAGCGGTAAGCGTAGGATGGTTCTGGCTTCACAAGGGAATAACCAATCGGCTGGAATTTGGATATTGAATGCATCTGAGGGGCATGCCGCCTTATGGCGAGAGGATGGATTCTGGTTTTATAACGCAGCTGGTGATAAAAATCTTGCCTACTTTGGAACGGCAATAGATAACTACAACGTTCAGAACGGGTACATCCGGTTGAACAGAAACTCAGATTCTTCTATCTATTCAATCATAACCCCGTACGGACTTGACTGCTATTACGGAGGGAATCATACCGTCCAAATATGGGGCGATTCTGGGATTTATACATCCATGAATCTAACCGTTAACGGGAGCAAGAACAGGCTGGTTCAAACCAAAGATTATGATGGTCGGTTACTGTATGCCTACGAAACTGCGGAACCATACTTCGGAGATATTGGAGAATCTGAGATCGGTGCTGATGGGTCTGTTTACGTGCAGATCGATCCTGTATTCGCTGAGACGGTTGATCTGACCGAATACCAAGTATTTTTAACTAAGTACGGACAGGGCGATCTGTGGGTTGAGGATCGGAAAAATGATCACTTTACTGTAAAAGGCACGGCAGGACTCCATTTCGGATGGGAGATCAAGGCAAAGCAGTTCGACCATAAAGATCGCAGGCTCGAGCCGTATGAGGTGCCAGAACCGAATGAAAAAATGAGGTGAGCAAATGAGGATTAAGGACTTGCCGTCCGGCACTGTTCAAAGTACGGACGATATAGCAATTGATAACAGCACGAACGGAACAAGACGGGTCGGGTTGTCGACTTATGTTGATGCCCAAGCAGCATCAGCGGTTTCGTCTAATAGGCCGATCCACCGGAGCGATTCGATCACGTCGTTGCCGAAAACCATTTCGGTTAGTGGATGCACGGCAAATCATCGGGTTGTTGCACCTTTAATAACTGGCGCAACGACATCATTCGTACTGGCATGGTCAACATCATCTGGATCGGTCACGTTTTCCCTGTCATCTGGAACATTTTCCAGTTGCACGGTTGACTATAACCTCGAGATTACACAGTAAGGAGAAAAACAATGCCTAGAGAGATCTATGAAGTCTATGCGAAAGTGGTGGATGCAAACGGAACGTACAACACGCTGACCGGGTATCCGAAAACATTCGACTCACGGAGTTATGACAACGATCTGGAAAAGACGAAGCAGAGAGCATACGGCGAATGGCATGAGGCACTCGGTTCCATGTCGAAGATTGACACCAGACAAGTGCAGTTCGCAATGATCATCCGTGCATCAGACGGTATGCAGATCGAATGCTCCTGCATCGGTGCGCTTGCGGAGGTATCAGAATGATGTTAATGCTTTGTTCATGTAGAGAGAGAGAGAGAGAGAGAGAGAGAGAATCAGCGAAAGGAGGAGCGGTACTGGTTCGGTAACTGTTCCTCCGATTCCTCCGAGAGGAGGTCTGAGGTGGGCTGAGGAGGTGACTCCTCGTGGCTAGTGGGACGATTTCAACAGGGTTCCGTGCGAGGTACACATCTGTCAGCACAACGGTAGCATCCATAGCGGCAAACTCCAGCGTAGTTGGTTCAATAGCATATTCTCCAACCGATAACTGGGGGCCGATGGTTACTCTGCCGAGATATACAAGTAGCGGTTTGATAGTTGTATCAACATGGTTAAGCGGAACACATCCGAATTATTCTGTTAATTTTACAGTTTACAATCAGACATCGTCTGCAAAATCAAATGAAACTGTTACATGTTTGGTGTTTGAAACGTGCAACTAGCCGCCACCGAGTAACGGATGGCAACAGGAACTATAAAAGTATCTGGTGATCTGACAACTGTTGATAAGATTTGTGAGTACAACAGCGGAGGAATGCGTGGTTTTGAATTATGGTTCAGTAATGGTCATTCGTTCCGAATGGTCGTTGGAAAACTGAACGCATCGGCTAATTACGCACAGTTCTGGATTGATACCATTGACAAGGGTTATATAACCTTCACAGTTAGCAGAAACATCGGATAACCAGTACCCAAATAGGGTATGGCAAGCGGAACGATAAACGTTCAAGGAATAACCACAGTTTCATCCGGCAACGGAAGTTTTTCTGCTACTACGTCATGGACGTATACAGGATGCTCGGTTAATATTCCGGCGAACTGTGTTTATGCGATCCAAGGGAATGCTTGGTATTTGGCATCCCGTCCAGATGCAATTGCAATATCCACAAGTGACACAAACGTAAATTCACAGGTGTCGAACGGTGGGAACAATGGTGCTATGGGGTCATGTTCGTACGTTGGCTATACGTCAATGGCTTTTACTGCCTATCTATGGGCGAAATACTCCGCAAACGGAATAAATAGCGTGAATCTGGTTGGATGGTATATGCCGAAATAAAAAGGGTGATTTTATGAGCGTTAAAATAGTAGAGGCTATAGGATCAGAAACTGGCGGCAAAGACGGAGAAGCCGGGGATCAGACAGGAAAAGAGATTCTGATACGAACCTATAAGGATCGCTCATACCCGTTTACACAGGCGTTTCGATGTGAAGATAGGTCAATGGCAGAAAGAGCCGTTTCATATGGAAAACGGATAGCAGAATGTTCTAAATTCGGTTATAGCCAGACGAACAGATGGAGCGGTGCTAAAAACATCGAGGCTGTTGGATCCGAGAATCTGGAAGAAGCGAAGGCCGGAGATTTCGACTGCTCTAGCTTGGTGATTGAGTGTTATCGGCTGGCTGGTGCTCCGCTAAAGATGACAGGATACACTGGTTCGTTGCAAAAGCTGTTGCTTGCGACAGGATGTTTTGTCGAGATGGACGGAATCTGTGAGGATATTGAGTACGCAGAGGTCGGGGATATACTGAACGCACCGAGCAAGCATACGCTGATGGTCATTACGGATGGGTCGAAAGCCGAGCCGAGCGAAATGATGGTAGAGGTCGTCGGGAATAATGTTCGGATTCGTACTGGATGCGGAACGGAATATCCGACTGTAAAGATCGCCCATAAAGGGGATACGTATCAATATGTCGAGACCGATGAAGATACTGGCTGGTACTTGATCAAGGTCGGACAGGCGATATGGGCGATAACTGGGAAAAGCAGATATACAAAACTCGTAGGAGGGTTCGAATAATGGAAGGACGAGACTGGAGCAAATGGTTCAAGGCGGCTGGGATCAGGGCGCTGAAAACGGTGGCACAGGCGGCGATAGCGGCGATTGGAACGACAGCGGTATTCCATGAGGTTGACTGGATGCTGATCGGATCGACAGCGTTGCTGAGCGGGATACTGAGCCTGTTGACTTCGATTGCCGGGATTCCCGAGGAGAATCTGTAGAGGAGGCGGTCGAGTTGAGCGATGCGGTGATAGTGGCGGTCATAACAGGCGTATGCGCCGTTTTCGGGCAGTGGTTGATTGTACGTAATCAGAGTGCGAAAGATGCGTACGAGCGTGGAAAGCGTGACAAGCATCTGGATGATACGATCCAAGGGCTCACTAAACGGGTCGAGGAACATAACCGATACGCAAAGCTGTTCGCTGATTTGAGCGGCGAAATCAAACTGATGGCGAAAGACATTGCCTATATAAAGGAAGGAAAAGGCTAATCCTCTTCTGTCACAACCCTCCCTTCGGGGAGGGCTTTTTTCAGTTTTGGCTGTTAACAAACTGTTAACAATTCTATCGGGATTATTTTTGCTAACGTATTTACACCTATAAGGGGAGTGATATAATCTAATCAAGATCAAACGAGGAGTGAATGAACATGAAATCGAGAGTTACGATCCATCAGGTGCAGGGGAAGCAGTACGAAGTTTGGAGCGACTACATTGCCCGTGGGACGTTTGCGAAGGACGAGGAAGGAACGGTCAAGCAGATCTGTGGGAGCGGATACATCAGTAATGACCTGACCATTCGGAAGATGATCGCTTGCCGTTGGGGACTGAAATCATTTAGGAGGTAATGATTATGAAATACTCTATGACAAAGGAAATCTACGATGCGGCGATCACTGAGATCTATACGGATGGGGCGATGATGTTCGGGAAGGCCGCCCAGTCCTACCTTAAGGACATCCGGTTCTGCGGAAAAGACTGGCTGATGGAGAGGGTTGAGGCCAGAGTCAAGAAGCTGGGGTACTGAGGAACTTCAAGGCCGTGGGGGAGCGGCAAAACTCCCCCGAATATTTTGAGGAGGTACGGAAGATGGATTGCACCAAGATTATTTATAACAAGTACAGCATGAACGGGGAATTTCTTGGACAGCGTGAGTATTGTCCGAAAAGCGTAGAGGATTATAACAGGGTATGGGCGATCATTGAGCAGAACCCTGACGAGTATGAGATGGTTAATTGTGAATACGAGTTTGACTTTGCAGAGGAGGAATGAAGAATGTTCAAGAAATTTGTGGAACGGATTGCTGGCGTTGAGACTAAGGAACAGCTGTGGAACGTGTTTTACGGAGAGGAGGGGATTGACCGATCCTTTCAGAAGGGGATACTGAACTGGAAAGAACACCAGATGCTGTTGAAGCTGATCGAGAAGATGGACCGATTCTTCCAAGACTGAACGAAAGCCCTCCAAGCGAGGGCTTTTATTTTTTTAGGGGAGCAAAAAATTTTTTCAAAAATTTCGGCAAAAGGGGTTTACAGCATATAAGGGGAGTGATATAATCTAGGCATAGTAAATGATATGGAGGTAATGAACAATGATGATTAATGAATTTATTGAGCGCACCAAGTACGAGCCGACCATGGACGAATACAACTACATTGAGCAGGCCTATATGGAGTTCGATGGCAATAAAGATGAGTTTTGCAAGGCTTGGCTGAAGACGAAGAAGAGCGGAGCGTGGGAGACTGAGCTCAAGCTAAGAAAGCGGATCGATGAGTTGCTGGAAACTGCACTTGATTTTAAAGACACCATTAAGAGAACGAATGAATTACTCAGCAAGTATATTGATGACAAAATTGAGCTTGAAGAAAAGGTCGAGGAGCTGAAGAAGGAGCTCGAGCAGAAGGATAAGGAGATCGAATACTTAGAGGCGCTTTGCAAGACTGATATTAAGATCGAGTTCAAAAATGGCGAGATGGTATACGAGAGGGTCGAGGAGATTAAGTACTTCGACAAAGACGGATTCAAGTTCATAAACGTGATTCAGGAGAACGGATGGATCGATTCCTATAAGATGGATGAGATCGCTAAGATCGAAATTTGCTAAGTCAATCTAGCCGAGCCGGGGCGGCTTAAATCCCCGGCAGAAGGAGGTACAACATGAAAAAGGTTACGATTAGCGAGCTGTATGGTGCGATGAATGAGTATAACAAGAAGCACCCAGACAAGGAAGATGAGGCGATGATTTCTGGAGTAATTGTTTATAAGCAGAAGAACTGGAGCAAACCGTATACGGTAAAGCAGAGATCGTACAGAGTTTGGAACTGCAATAGAGCGTTCCAAGATGGGAAGATAGCTAATTCTGTGTATGGGGATTGTTTAGACGGAACAGATCAAGGAGTACGGCTGGACTGGTATAGATGGGAGCCAGAGTACTGCTACTTTTATTAACTGACAGGACGAGCCTTTGCGGTGGGAGGTTAAACCGCAATTTATTTCAGGAGGTTAGAACTATGTTCCAGATTGATAAGAAAAGCGCACGGATGCTGTACGAGGTTGGCAGAGCTCAGAGAAAAGCAGGAAGGTCCGCATGGGATAAGGGACTTGCAGATTATATCGACGATTTCGTTGACACGATCATTTATGATCTGGCTCATAACTATGTTGATCCCGAGGTCGATTTCAGTAATTATAGGACGATGCAGAAATATCTCTTGAACGGTGCGAGGGATTGGCAGGAGTTCAGCGAAGGAGGATGCTCGCTCGTGTATGATGAGGATATAGCGAGAAGGCTGTGCAGTCCGTCTGAGTTCAAGCGCTGTTATGGGAAGTATGGTCCGAACAGTCGTGAGAGCTGGATCGATGTACAGGCGAGGGCGTTAAGGCAAGCGTCACAGATACTGCTCTGTTCTATTTTCGGCTAAGGTGCGGTATGATGAATGGGAAGGAGGTGGCAAGGATGGCAACCAGCGAAGCGCAGAAGCGAGCGACGAGGAAGTATCAAGCACGCACCCAAGTCGAGCTGAATCTGAAGATGAACAAGGAGACGGAGCAGGACATTATCGATTGGCTGAACCGTCAGGAGAGCAAAAGGGGAGCGGTTAAAGCCCTGATTCGGAAGGAGATCAAAAGGGAAGAAATAACCCAACGAGATTTGACATGACGTTGACATGACGTGCTTGAAAGCATTGATATTAAAGGATAGTTTGAGGGTTCAAATCCCTCCAGCCGCACCAAATCCCGCAAAAGCCCCTTAAAATGGGGCTTTTGTTGTACCTAAAGCACCTATTCAGTTGGGTATTTATGCCCGAAAACGGCAATTATTTTCCGTTATCGGAAAGTTTTTTCCGACGGATTTGACATGAATTTGACATGAGCAAATCCTCGAAAAAGCCGTCAATGGCGAGCTGATCCTCGAACCTGTCCAGTTCAAAACTGTGTTGATACACGTTTTTCATAACGTTGGGAGTTGACCAGCCGCCCATGTCCATGAGCGTTTTTTCTGGTATTCCGAGCTTCTGGGAGCCGATGGAGGCGAAAAGGTGCCGGAGATCATGGAAACGGATGGAGCATTTCCCGTCTGTAACCCGTTGGAGGCGATCATACAGGGCTTGCCCTGATCGTGGTTCGATGTATCCTTCGCCTTTACGCCATGCTTCCGTCTGTTGGATGAGTTGCATGATGTACGGAGGAACTTTGATCCTACGGTTTCTGGTATAGGTTTTTGCGTTTGGCTTATGCACGTCAATCCCATCCAGACGGATGACCGATTCGTCTATGGTGAGGATTCCGTCCTTGATAGATGATACTTTGAGGCCACGGATTTCCGAGGCCGAGAGCGATAGCCACATGGCGAGGAGAGCTGGGAGCTCGATGTCGGTGCCTTTGATGCAACGGATAACTGTTTCCGGCTCTGGGAGGTCCCGAAAGGTGCGGGTCGATTTGGGGAGCGTGACAGAGGGCTTGAATTCTGGGCGAGCCATCTTGATAGATGCCGAGAGGAGGCCATAAGCGTTGCGGACAGATTTGGCCGATAAATGGCTTGATTCTGCGTTTATAGCCTGTTGGATGTCGAGGCTGGATATTCTACCGACCGGGATCGTCCAAAGCGTCTGGAAGCGATTCTGTGCCATTTTCTCGTACATGCAGATCGTGGATGGGGAGAGGACGTTTCGCTTTGAATCGATGTATTGAGTGATCGCTTGTTCAACGGTGATTCCCTCCGTCTCCCGGCGTTTGGCGGACTGGATGAGAGCCGCCGCCTTATCCCTACAGGCCGTTTTCGTGGGAGCGGTGATGCTATGCGACTTGCCGTTGATCATCACTCGTGTGTTATATGCGCCTGATGGGAGCTTGTTGATTTTCATCTGAATCGCACCTCGATCACATTGCTGAATCTTTTTTGATTGGCGATTGCGAGTGGATGAACTGGACGAAGCGTGCCAGCTCCTCCTTTTGCGTTGGAGTCAAAGCCCGATAATTGACCAGCAGTTCGAGTTCGTCATCCGGCATGGATGATTCCCGACCGAGGAGATAATCCGTGCTGACTCCGAAGTAATCAGCCAAGCGCAGGAGGGTCGAAACGTTTGGCATGAACTTATTCCATTTCTTAGCCTGTGTTTCGATGCCTAAGTCCCTTTCCATCCTTGCTACGGTTATTCCTTGCTGTTTCGCCAGATTTCTGATTCTTTCGTAAAAAGTGTAATTCTGCCCCATTTTTTGTGTTGACAGGGGGACAAATACCCGTTACTATACAGGGTAAAGGGGTACTTGTTACCCGTTCTCCTTATTCGATTGATGTTAGCAAGTCAATAATAAGGTAATTCGTTCCCCTTGTCCATCACAAGATAGAGGAGGTGAGAGCGTGCTCAGGGACAAGATCAAGGAAAAATGCAAAGAGCGTGGCATCAGCATCCGCCAACTGGAGCGTGAAGCTGGGCTAAGCGGTGGGACCGTGAAGAAATGGAACCAGTTCAACCCGAGGGCGAACAGCCTGTTGAAGGTCAGCAAAGTATTGGGCGTCAGCATTGATGAGCTGATGGAGGGGAAAGCATGACCAGCAAGGACATTTACTGGAAGATCGAGAACGAGAGGAAGAAGCGAGGCTACTCGGAAGAAGGATTCGCCGCAGAGTGCGGGATCAGCGACAAGACGTGGAGGAATTACAGGAGCGATCCTAAGAAGATGCGGTTCGAGATAGCCGAGAGAGCGGCAAAGCTGTTCAAGGTTCCGCTGAAGGAGGTGCTGAATGGAGCCGAATCTTAACCCGCCAGAGGATGTAATCGTAGGAACGTGTACAGAGTGCGGAGGGGAGATCTACAAGGACGAATGGGTCTACCGAATAGGTAATGAGTTGATCCACGAGGACTGCGGATGGGAGTGGTTTCACCGCAATTTCAGAAAGTATCTGGAGGTGATCGAAGAATGATCTACGGAGTAGGAGAAAAGCTGTTCATAGCCGGACTGACCATCATTTTCCTCACCGTTGTGATTGGAGGGACGTTCGGAGTTGAGCTCGCAAGGCTGTACGTCAAGTGCAGACGGATCGAAAAGGAATATGAGTTAGAGAGGAGGGAGAGAGACAAATACGACCGTTGGGAGCGAGAGCGTGCTGAGTGGTTCGCCATCAAGAAGGAACAGGACGAGAGGATCGAACGGATGCACGACGAGCTGGTTGAACTGACCCGGCACTATGAACGGGCAAAACGACTGATGGATAGAACGAATCTTAAAGGAGAGCAACTATGACTTTCGAAGAAAGAAATGCTCCGGCTGAAGCGGCAACTCCAGACCAGAGCCCAAGTGAAATGATCTTAAACGATAGTAACACATATCAAACGTTAGGTCAAATATTTGGCCTTATCCAGCAGGCGAACGAGTTGATCCCGAGTGAAGAAATGGGATGCGGATACACGTTCACGATGAACCGAATCGAAATCTGTTTGCATTATCACTATATGCATCCCGAAAGCTCGATTGTATATCTGCTCGAAGCCGATCCAAGGAAATGCGACCTCAAGAAAACGTTCGAAGAAGTGATCTGCATATTGCGAGATCAGCTCGTGATGAGGAGGGCAGGACTTATATGCGGTATGTACTGATACTGTTTGCGCTGATGCTCGTGGCTGTGCCCGTGCTCGCCGAGGATGTGCAGATTGTCATGGTCGAGGTGGAACACCAGATCATAGCTGACCCGCCTAAAATGCCGATACAGCCGCTCCAGACCTACGAATGGCAGGATGAGCTGATTGATCAACTGGCATCGATTTACTGGGCAGAGACAGGCGCAAATGGGCCGAGAACGGCACGAGAAAAGCTCGCCATCACGCAATTGATATGGAACAGGTCCGAATATGGAGAACCGTTTCCAAGCGATTTACTTGGCGTATGCAAGCAGAAGAACGAGTTCAACCACGGCAGGATTTCAGACCGTAACCGACAGGCCGCCAGAGATAACCTTAATAAGGTGCGGAGTCAAGCCGAGGGGTTCTACCAAGGGATTGATCCCAACATGACCTTGGCGATTTACATGACACGAGAGGGAGGGAGCGGAGTGCTGACTTTCCAAGACAATAACTGGATAACGATTTTTAGAGTGGAGGAATAAAACTATGAAACGTACTGGAGAAAGAATGATCGACGTCGATATGAATAAGCTGATGCTTGCTGTGTATAAGAGGAACAGCAACCTTTACAGAATGAGTTTAGCGATCGGGTATCACAAGAATTATCTTATCAATTCGGCTAAACGTGGCGTGATTTCCAAACAGGCGGCGTATGCCATGGAGCATATGTTCGGGATCGAGCAGAGCGAATACGAGGCTGACAAGGTTGAGGAGCACGAGAACTGTGCTGAATGCGAGGACAAGGAAACCGTGCTGAGCGATTGCGACTTCAATATCTTGCACAGCTGTATTTACGATGCTGTGTATCATGCGATGGTTGAGGCGTTGGGAGGTGCGAAGAAATGAATTTGTTCGAGAAGATCAGCGCCATTATGGGAGAGGTGCAATACGTACAGAAAGATGGGCAGATTGCGTTTGGAACTACCAGATACAAGGCCGTAACCGAGGAGAAGGTCACCACCATTGTACGCCCGAAGCTCGTGAAGTATGGGATCGTGATCATCCCGATTTCGATAGATGAGCGGCGAGAAGGAAACATTACGACACTACGAACTACGTACCGAATCATAAACGCAGAAAATCCAGACGAATATTTCGATGCCATGAGCGTTGGTCAGGGCTCGGATACGCAGGACAAGGGGAGTAATAAGGCTTCAACTGGATCGTGGAAATACCTGCTGTTACGCCTGTTTGCGATAGCGAGCGGCGAGGATCCGGATGCTATTTCGTCCGACGAGTTGGATGCGAGAGAGGCTGAAAAGCCTAATCCTACACTACTTAGACAACAGATACTAGGGCTCGCCGAAGGAGATCTGACCAGAGTGAATACGTTTCTGCAACGGATGTTCGGGAAGAATCTGGACGAATGTTCCGTTCCAGAACTGCAACAGGGGAAGGTCGCAATCGCTAAAAAGGTGAATCCATGAGAGGTTATCTCGAAGAATTGACGGTCAACAGGCTGACAAATACACAACGACTTTCATTAAAAATCGTTGCCGGAGATGCCACAGCGCTGTTTGACGAGTATGGGACGGGCAGGGAGCTCGAAATCTCCCTGTCCATACCGAGGAAGAAGCGGTCACTCGATGCCAATGCGTATTGCTGGGCATTGATTGGAAAGCTGGCCGAGAAGATAGACGGAAAGCCAAAACAAATATATCGGGAGCTGATCCGTGATCTCGGTGGGAATTATGAGACGCTTCAAATCAAGACAGCGGCGATAGATGCGTTCGAGAGGGCATGGACGAAGGGACATGATGGAAGATTTATCGAGATGATCTCGTGGGACGAGTATGAAGGGCTTGCCTGTATAGCGGCATATTATGGCTCGTCAGACTATGATACGAAAACTATGAGCCGACTGATCGATCGAGTGATCGTTGAGTGCCGGGAACAGGGGATCGAAACAATGACACCGAAAGAGAAGTACGAGCTCATGAAGGACTGGGAAAGACGATATGGAAGAATGGCCTAGCTGTTTTCTGTGCGGACGGAACGGGAACGGTGATCCGTTGGAGGAACACCATATATTCGGAGGGAATTCGAACCGTGCCTTGTCGGAGAAATACGGGCTGAAGGTATGGCTGTGCGGTGAGAGATGCCACCGAAATGGCAAGGATTCAGCGCACAGGAGCAAGAAAACTGCCTTGATGCTCCATCAGTACGGACAAATGAAATGGATGGAGGAACAGGGAAAAAGCGTTGATGATTTTATAAAAGAGTTTGGAAGGAGTTATCTGTAATGAATCGTTTTTCAATAGTTGGAAATCTTGTTAGCGATCCCGAGGTGCGGGCGACAAAGGCTGGAAAGGACTGCTGTGCGTTCCGTGTAGCGATGGATGATGTAACAATGGATGGCACCAAAACAACGACCTATTTTGACTGCACGGCGTGGGGCGATCTTGTAAATCCTGTTTCTAAACTGCAGAAGGGGCACCGTGTATGTGTTGAGGGAAAGCTCAGCACGAGCCCTTACGTAGGGAAAGACGGGAAAGCACGAGGCAATATCTTGGTGAGCGTTTATAACGTGTATTCATCGGTGAAGAACACGAACAAAGCCTTCAGGGATGAGCCGAAAACCGAGGTGAAAGCTGACATGGATGCACTAGCAGACATTGATCCTTCAACGATTCCGTTTTAACGAGGTTGAGTGATGAAATACGTCAAGGTTTTCACCAATTTCAAGCGATCGATGGAAGGGCTGAGTGATGCCGAGAAGGGCCGCCTGTTCGATGCGATGCTTGAGTACGCAGAAACTGGGGAGGAACCAAACCTCCCCGGTAACGAGCGTTTCGTATGGGGATCGGTGCTCAATATGTTCGATGCGATGAACCGCTTCAACGAGAAACAGCGGGCGAATGGGCTTAAAGGTGGGAGGCCAGCAAAATTCAACGAAACCCAAATAAACCCAGAAAACCCAAATAAACCCAACGAAAGCCAAAAAAGCCTAAAAGAAAAGAAAAGAAAAGAAAAGAAATATATAGAGAAAGAAAGTAAAGAAAGAGAGCCGGAGACTGCTTTCGAGATAGCGTTGGAGGAGTTCAGACAGCATCGGAAGCTGATGAAAAAGCCGTTAAACGAGCTCGCAGAACGAAAATTGATGAACGAGCTCGAAAGGCTTAGCGGAGGGAATGAAGCGATCAAGATCAAGATTATTGATCAGAGCATTAGAAACGGCTGGCAAGGCGTGTTTCCGCTTAAGGCCGATAGATATACCGATTACGAACAACGACCTGTGAGCGAGCATTCCTTGGATCATTTGCTTACGAATCTGGATGAGGTATAGCGATGCAGATATTGATCCCGATTAGACCGCATCCGAAGCAGAGGCCAAGATTCAGCGGTCATGCGTACACGCCGGAAGAAACGAGGAAGTATGAGCAAGAGATACGGACAATCGTTCAGACGAGAATGAGGTGTGACGGGATTGAGCCGTATCATACGTGGTGTGAGCTTGATCTTAAATTCCAGTATGCGAGGCCGAAAAGACCGAAGCTGTTTTATAACAAACGACCGGACATAGACAATTTATTGAAAGCCGTATTCGATGCGCTGAATGGGGTGCTGTACAGGGATGATGCGATTATTTTGAAGGTTATGGCGCAGAAGGTGTACGGAGATAATGATTCTATAACGATTGGAGCGTGCGGAGAATGAGCAGATATATTGATGTAGATAATGCTTTTGAGACATTTAAGAGTCTACCAAGATGTGAGAATGGGTTTTCTGACACATATGACATCGAAACGATCATTGGAATTTTGCAAGACGAACCCATAGTAGATGCTGTTGAAGTGGTGCGGTGCAAAGAATGTATAAATGCTAGATATTGGTATGGCGATAATTGGCTGTGCGATTTATGGAGCGAAACAGGGATCAAGGTTTTTGGTGATGAATTTTGCAGTTATGGTGAGAAGGTGACGGAATGAACAGATGGGATACGTTTTTAGTAGGTGTTTTATTGGGAATGTTAATTGTTGCAATAGTGATAGAACATTCTCTTATGAGGTGACGGAATGACAGACGCATATCTGAAAAATGACGGGAGCAACATAAACGAATTTATTGAATGGCATAAGATCCACAAAGCGATGGGTTTTATCGATCCAATAGCCGATTTATTGGAATTGTTAGGATGCGATGATAGAGCATCGGAAGATGAAAATGCATTGGATGAGGTGACGGAATGAGTAAATACATATCTAAGGACGATGCTGTTTTAGCAATAGCGCGACATGAAATGTACGAAGCGGAAACAGAGTATCCGTATGCAAGCGATGATATAGAGGATTGGAAAGAAGTTGGAGAAAGAATACTTGCGAATGTTCAAGATGCAGATGTTGTGGAAGTGGTGCGGTGCAAGGATTGTAAATTCTACGTTGAACACAGTTTATTCGGGGTAACACAAGGATGGTGCGAAAGACTTTGTGATGAATTTGATCGGTCTATGGCAAAAGGAACGGGGAATGATGACTTTTGCTCGCATGGAGAAAAGAAGGTGACGGAATGAGCAAGTGCAAGGTTGGTGCAAGGTGAGGTGACGGAATGAGAATTATCAATGCGGATTTGATGCTTCGGCACATGAAGGAGCATAACTGGGCGTCACTTAATCGAGAGCAGATAGAGGGGTTCGTGCAGGATATGGATATACAGGAGCTAAATCAGTACGTGGAGGGCTATCTCGATGCTCTTGAAGATGCTAGCTGGAATTTAGTGGAGAAGCGGACGAATGTGCTAAAGATCATACGTGCGTGCTGTTCGTGCCGCTGGTGGGCTAATGCCGAAGAGGTTTGCTGTTGTGAGGAGTCTGAACGATGTGCGCACTTTACACGAAAATACGAGGTTTGCGAGCACTGGGAGAAGGACAAAAAGTTATGAAGGGAGCATTTGCAGAACGGAAGTCACCGCTGGCAACGATACTGACCACAGAGCGCTTGCGTATGGGAATATCTCAGGGCGAGATGGCTGACTTACTGGGCGTATCGAAGTTTTCCGTAATTGGATGGGAGCTTGGAAGGAACAAGCCGTTCAAAAAGAATCTGAAGAAGATCAGCGAGGTGCTGGATGTTTCCGAGGAGTATTTGAGCTCGAAGGAGTACCAAAAGCTTTTGCCGTGGGTAACGTATGACAAGCAACGACGAGGGAGGGCGTACTGCCCGTACTGTGGGAGAGGGCAGGACTGGTCGATTCGTGAGGCAGAATGGAATGGGGGCAGAATTCCTAAATACTGTGAGTGGTGCGGGAGGGAAACACTGCCATGACGGAAGATGAGCTCAAATCATTGAGGAGGCTGATACAGGATCGGGAACTGATCGATGAGCAGATTGAAGGACTGCGTGCATCGGTGCAGAGAACGTCGCCTAATCTGGATGGGATGCCGCACGGAGGACAGCAACGTGACATTATGGCTGAATACGTTGCGAGGCTGGAGGAACTGCAGGACAGGTATCTGGAGATGTCTGGGAAGATCACCGAGGAGATATTAAGCCTGTCGGATGAGATATGCAGAGTCTGTACGCAGAAACAGGCGAAGGTCGTGCTCTATCGGTATAAGGACTGCAAGGAATGGGGAACGATAGCCGATGAGATGGGATACGCCGACGAGAGGTCCGTGCGGAGACTGCATCACAGGGCA
>Ga0310786_10006542_pt1 | contig 15456 bp, 12 predicted proteins | sample AusTroGonzalo_MG_FD_203881 | JGI IMG/M metagenome (GOLD analysis project Ga0310786, IMG submission 203881) | Bovine rumen microbial communities from tropical cattle in Woodstock, Queensland, Australia - Gonzalo_03 (v2) (version 2) | ecosystem: Host-associated > Mammals > Digestive system >... | reverse complement strand
AGCCTTCAACATTGTATGACCCTTCACCGATCCGCTCAGGCCTCCAAAATTGATGATCTGCCACTTTTCCACGCCGCAGAAAGACTCTTGGAATCTGAGATCCTCAATACTCCTCCTAAGTTCCACATCCGTATCAAGATAGAATCCACCTTCATTGTACAGAATATCAAGTCTTGCATAATCCGGGACAAAGCCATACGCCTTAGCTTCATATGCATGCTTCATATAAATATGTTTGCCGATATCATAGTTGTCTTCATTCCATTCTATGATCTCATAATCGGGACAATACTTTTTCCAGCTTTCGATACATTTTTGCAGATTGTCAGGAAGGGGATTTTTGCCGAGCCACATATAATGAAGCTTCTTCGGTATCAACGCCTGATCCGTAAATACCGGGGCGCCTTTTGATTTTTCAGTGCAAAAATTCTGCAGCAGCATCATGGGCATGATGTAGCAATCCATCCCTTCCGTACAATGCATTGTTTCCAACTGGCGGATCACTTCCGTATAGCGGCTGATATTTAGCAGGATGACTGCAGCCCCTTTACATTCTTCCAAATACACAGGTGGTTTGATCTCAAAGTTTTTACCGCAGACCTCCAACTGTGCGCCCCATTTTGACTGATCATTGTCCAAATAGCAATCCACATAACTTAACAGTCCATATTCCCGCAGGATTTCCGGCGCCGATACCTGACCTATCGCACCCGCTCCGAACATCAGAATTCTTGCTTTTGTCCTTATCACAGCGTCCCGAAAGGAACACCAATCGCAACATTTTATCTTCATGGTTTTTTCCACCACCTTCAAATAACATACGCATCTTCCGAAATATTCATTGTCTGTTTTCGCTTACCACTTTGCGCTGTAGGTCCGGCTGCGCGTTTCATCTGCCAAGCAACTCTTCTTGTCCGGCCGTCCGTTTCATTTATCCTATCAAGTGCTTCGGAAATAATGGATCGGTTTTTCCACCCCCATATCCATCAGCGACTTTTTGATCGCTTCGCAAGTACCAACATCGGATATGGCAATAAATACCTTATCATAATCATCCTTCTGTGTGATCAAATGTTCTATGGATACGACTTCTTCGTTATGACAATTCTGAACGTTTTTATCTACCCAGAGTGTGATATGATTCTTCATTCCGTATCTGACTGCCCGTCCTACCCCTCCCGCTCCATATAGAGCAATACGATCCGATGAGGATGCAAAAAAAGGATCTCCGCCAAGTACCTTCTCCGGGTCACATAACAAAGCGATAAAATCCATATAATCACGCAATTGTTCCATTAACCCCGCATGATCATAAACGGACCTGCCAAACGCAGATTTCAAATCATTTTCCAAATTCGCGACCGCCTCTTTGGATGCTCTTTTCCACATCATGGAACCTTCACGCCTGCAATAATAATAAGGAGCTTTGCCGGTAATCCTGATTCTCTGCGCCTGAAGCATCAACTGAAATGTCATATCCGCATCTTCCCCGATGGAGACATCGGGACTGATGTGATATACCGCCCTTCGCACAAATTCTGTATTGAATATCTTGCATACAACATTCGGCAGAATCCCGAAATGGAAAAAACTTCCCTTGCTCAACATTTCCATGATCACTTTTTCAAGATCGGATGCTGTATATATACCATCCGGGAAATCATTTTTCACGATGCTGATCTGCTTTCGGTATTCCTGCGTCATTCCCGTGCAGATAATGTCTGCATCGTTTTGTTGTTCCGCGAACACGTCCGACAACATTTCATCATACACTTGTGCATCGACAAAATCATCGGAATCCACAAACCCAAAGAATGTGCCTGTCACCTCCGCGATCCCTCTTTTTCTCGCCTCCACCAGTCCATGATTGGATTGATGTATCACCCGAAATCTGTTATCCTTTTTCGCATATCTCTCACAGATTTCAAAGCTTGCGTCCGTAGAACCGTCATCAATTATAATCACTTCGAGCGGATATCTGATCGCGCCTACAGAGTCCAGACATTTTTCCAAGTATGCTTCCGTGTTATATACAGGAATAATAATGCTCAAATGATTCATTTTTCATCCTCTGCAAAATATTGATCGAGCAGCTTTTCGACAGTTGCATTTACAAATAAATAATTCTCGACATCCATCTCCTTTGTGCGTTCCTTCATTACCTGATGATCTCTAATGGATGCAATGATCAACAGATCAACCCGATTTTGTTTATATGCGTCTATGCACATGAGTGGATAATTCCCGAAACTTTTTGCTTCCGAATTCGCCGAAACAGCAAATCCTTTTATCTTATCCTGCCCTCCGATCGATTCTATCAGACGCAGCATCTTTCTGCCCACATTTCCACAGCCGTATATAACGATGTTCTTTGCTCCTTCGATCATCTTCAGCATACCGCGTAACAGGATCTTCTCATTTTCAATATCTTCTTCGAGTCGCATGGATGATAGAAGCAGCGACTCCGCTCCTTCTAATTCACAGATTCTGCTGCGGTCCTTTTCTCCCAGAGAAGAAAAAGTATCCTTAACACTTCCGAGCACCAGCTTAGCATATTGTGCAAGTGCCTCTTGTAGCAATTCCTGATCCTCCGCGATGAGCAGTCTTTTAATGATCTCTTTGTATTGCCACAGCCGCCATTTCAATTGCTCAAAAGTTTTCTTGGATGTCATAATCGAATTACTTCTGACACGGTAAATATATAAACCTTCTCTGATATGCCTCATTGCACTGCATTTCATAAAGCAATCTATCGAAAAGATTGAATCCTCATACAACGCCCCCGGCGTAAATTTCAGATTGTTATCCTCTAACCAGCGCCGCCTGATCAGCAAGAGATTTGCAGACTCCACATAGCTGTTATTACGAACCAGCCTTGCAAGAAGATGTGGGCCATCTTCCAGGTCATCATAATCGCCATCCACCGAATAATACTTTACTTTGTTTTCATCGATCTCACCGTTTTCGAATAAAAGCGGTGCAGTTTCATAATGGAAAATATCGGTATCCGGGTGCCGCGAAATCTCTCGATTCAACACTTCGAGCGCATTGTCACATAACATATCATCACTGTCAACAAAACAGACAAACTCTCCTTTTGCTGCTTTTAATCCGGCATTGCGCGCTTCGCTGAGTCCCTTGTTTTCCTGCTTCATGTATTGATATGCAATCTTCGTCCGGTTCATAACAGAATAAAAGATTTGTTCCGATCCATCCGTAGATCCGTCGTTTACAAATACCAATTCATAATTGCCGGATTCCTGTTTTGTAATACTGTGAATGCAGTCCGCTATATAAGGTGCAACATTATAAAATGGGATGATGATCGAAATTAGCGGCATCAGACAATCCCTCCCCGGAATACGGAATAATGATCCATGCCCGCATTTCGCAGATTTTGAGCGATCTCCTCTTCATATAATTCGGATACACCGACCACAATCTTTGAATATCGGATTTTCTCTCGAATCTCATTAAAGACCCATACCGGTTTCCCCACTAATTCCTTATCTCCGGTATCCCTGCTGACAATGAATCCGCGAAGCTTGTTTTTTGCTTCCTCATCAAGTAAACGATATATGAAAAGAGCCAGATTGCCCGCACCGTATATATAGAATTCCTCCACCTTTTTGATCTCTTCAAAGAAATCGTTGCAAGCCTGCTTTTTCGCTTTCCACAACTCCTCGGCAGAATTCATGATATCCTTTAAAACCTTTCCTTCCTCTTTGCTGAGTTGGGACAGATCCAAATGTCCTTCTTTTTCAATCATCCGAAAATCCTTTTCTGCTCTGATCAGAAAATCCCTTCTGAATTCGTCCGCGATCCGTCTGTAGGTATCCTTTACGGAAATCAGTCTTCCCTTAACATAATACGGATATATCATTTCCGGATTCCGGTACTTTTCGATAATTTCTGCGATATAGTCATATTCTTCACAGGTACAATATACTTTTCCGGGATTATTCATGGAAGATCCGGGATTGTCAACTCTGTAATGGTAAAAACTCTTGTCCGATAAATAAGCGGATTCCGCATACATAAGCGACTGAAACCAGAATCCGACATCCTGATAAGACGCTCCCGGAGTTTCATGATATCTGATCTGATTCTTATCAAGAAATGCTTTGCTGTATACGGCCGTCCAATGTGCGATATAACCCTTATAAAGTTTCAGGATGTCCTGTTTATCCAAAAGCCGGTTATATAATGATTCGTCCTTTATAATCTTCGCCTGCACTACCTGCAATTCTTCGCTTCCTTTTACGAATGCAAAATCACACTTCACAAAATCCAGATTCTCGTATGAATCAAAAATCTGCATGATGGATGACAACGTATCCTCGGCGATATAATCGTCCGGCTCCAGAATGGAAATATAATCTCCCTGAGCCAAACCAAGACCCGTATTCATGGAATGACCATATCCGGTGTTGGTCTTGTGAACAACTTTGATAAAATCGTATTGATCGCTGTAGGAATCAAGCATCTTACCGGATTGATCCGTCGATCCGTCATCAATACAGATCACCTCGTAGTTGTCGTAATTTTGTCTGATGACACTCTCCATCGCCTGTTCCAAATATTTTTCAACATTATACACCGGAATAATGACCGATACCTTTTTTGACATGTCTTCACCCCTCCAGAAATTTATATACCGATTTTCTTGTATTCTTACATACCCCATAAGAATTTCGCAAGATTGATCCTTGCCGCAAATCTGTTTCTGCAATAATCATGGATCTCTTTCGTGTTTGGTAAACCAAGTTCCACGGACTGATCACAGATTTTCTTCAAAACATAATAAAGCTCCTCGAGCTCCTCCTTACTATCCACTGTCCCAGGATGTTCACAAAAGTTTTTAAAGAGACAGTCATATTCTTGATCGCTTAGCTGAAATCCTGTTCCGCTGAAAGCAGTTTTTTGGATTTCTGCGACAATTTGATTGCGCTGCGCTACATTCTTATCATTTGATACCTGCGTGATGCTTTGTGAATGGATCCGATACAGCAACATGACCTCCGGAACCGTGTAAAACCTTGCATTGTTCAATGAGCATTCCACCCAAAACAGGTAATCCCCTATCATTCTCTTCTTGTACCGTATCGCATGTGCATTCACAAATTCCCGCCGCACCAGCGCTGTGCTGTTCGCTATCATATTTCCGAACAAAAGACCTGCACGTATATATCCGGGATTGGATCTTGTATATGCAATCTCACCAAACGGCTTATCATCTTCATCAATGCATTGATAATATCCCGTCACGACATCCGCTCCGTGTATTTTTGCCGCTTCCGTCTCTTTTTCAATTCTGTCGATCGGACATAGATCATCCGCATCCCAGATCGCCAGATATTCGCCATGTGCATAATCAAATAATCTGTTCCGCGTGTATGCAATGCCTTCGTTTTTCTCATTTTTCAAAAGAACGATCCTTTTGTCCGAAATGCCTTCCACCAATTCACAACTGCCATCTGTGGAACCGTCATCACAGATCACGATTTCCAAATTCTCATAGGTTTGCGAACAGATGCATTCCAATGTTTTTAGGACGTACTTAGCATCGTTATAAAGCGGCACCAAGACACTTACCAATTCTTTTGCCATAATGCTCCCCCGTATTACGCTTTCCCCTTTACAGGTAAATCAAGCATTGATCCAAAAATATTGTCATATTCAGCGGGCGAAAAAATACCCATTCCGCTTTCCGGAGTAAACGTCATTTCACCGAAATAGATTTTATCCTCTACATAATACAGATCTACTCTTACAAAGTTGAAACCCTCTGCCAGTCTTTCGGTGACATCGATCATTTCATCGAGATATTTGGGTTTTTCAACCTCTTCCGACAATTCCTGCTCATAACAAAGCTTCATCGGCAAAATCTCCCAATTCATGGAATAGAAATTTCTTTTATGATTGGTATACCGGTCCAGATCCACTTGTATCGCCGCTATCTTTCCGTTAAAGCACCAAAACTTATAATCTTTCAGCTCCCCGGTCTTATCATCAAGAAATTCCTCAGCCATAATTTGCGGCTGTATGTCATGATAATGCCTTTCCAAACCACAAAATGAATAATCTTTACGAAGCCATTTGTCAAACTCTCTTTTTGTGCTCTCAACATCCATGCGCTTTTTATTGGAAACGATCGCATTCATCGAACTTCCGTGTGTACATTTTAAGACAAAGCGTTCCGGCAGCTTATCAAACTCTATCTCATCAAACGATTTCCATACACCGAGAATCGGCACAAGATATTTTCCTCCAACTCGTTCCTGAGCGAACGATCTGGCCAGATATTTATCGGCGCATCTTGTCTTTATGGGATCGTTTTCAAATAGTTTGATCCATTGAATTTTTTCACTAAACGATCCCGGATTGTCCGGGTTAAAATCCTTACCGGTTCTTTGCAGGAAATGCCACCTTAAGTATTCCGGGTAATCTTTTTCATCCACGCATCGGAAATACTCGATCGGTTCATCACATTCTGTTACTTCAATGACCTTAGCACAACCCATACGATCCGTTATCTGCAGAATCTCATACCTGTGTTTATCCGTTACTGCAACCACGATCGCATCCTTGCTGTCTATTTCCACATCTCCATAAAAGCGTACATCCATGCCTGCAACGCACGGATGCGTACCTGTATCTGACACGATAAAACCCTTTACCTTATCGCGCATTCCTATACTCTCTAAGTAGCGTAGGAAAAGCTTTCCAACGTATCCTGCTCCATAAATATAGAGATCGCGATATTGTTGTAAGCGTGCATATTCCTCATTGTCCGCAAACAACATCATGATCAATTCATCATAGCTCATATCACTTTCTTTCCTTTCTATGGATTCGCCGGCATTGTTTCCTGATCTGTTTATGCTATCGTTTTCGCAGTACCGGTGGTATCAGTCTTAAATTCTGATCCAATCTTTTGGGCATATATCCGGGAAAAGACATTTCTTTGACCATGTTTTGGGTGCGATCACTATTTTGTCCATTCCCTCATTCATCCATGCCGCCCACCAACTGAAGGAAGAATTGGAAATGATATGATGCCTGCATCGGCTCATCAAATACATATCATACCAGTTCTCATATCGGCTAAAGTCACTTGCCTCGATAAAGATCGCATGATCGCTCTTGAAATGCTCTTTCACCCAATTGATATCATCGGAGAAAAATACCCATTCGAAATCTCCCAGCTTCTCCTCCATCATCTTCATGGCTGTATGATAATACTCTTTTCCGCATACGTTCAAAGAATCATTTTCCTGATTCAGGTAATCGCCTCTCCGTATATGAACGCTAACCGTTATCTTTTCACTAAGACATTTCTTTTTTTGTTCCAGTTCCTCATCGACTTCAAAACAAAAATCCTTTTTCAAACTTTCCGAAACGCTTGCGATCATGGAAGCCACCTGAAAATATCCTTCCCATATGCCCTTCCTGCATTCGGATACATGCCTGATCAATTCTCCGTTTCCATGCTCAGATACAGATTCCACATAGACATTCCCACTTTTCCTGTATTCACTCACTTTATCCGGATGACTATAGGGAAGTGGAAGCTTTGGAAAAACATCCCAGATCATCGTCTCATGAAACTGACAACCAGGAACCGTATACCACGAAAAGTCCGCACTTGCTTTCTTTCCTGCAGTTTCAAGGTATTTGAGCATCGCATATTGGAACATCTGATTTCCCAAACCGCCCATAAAAGAAATAATGAGTTCATCTTCCGTATCAAGGCCCGGTAATGTCCGCGGATAAAAACGCGCTGTCTCTGAAATCTCTAACCGAAAATTTACAATCTTTTGAATTCCGTAGCACTCCGTAACCTGCTTCCTAATTTCTTCTGCATGTGCATAATTGGCAATGATCACCGTCAGGTCCTTGTTTTTCTCACAAAGGATCTCCGGTGACATTACGGGAAGCCCATCTTTACAGGTATTCCATAAGCGCTCATTGTTGTCTGTAAAACCTATGATCTCACATCGGTCTTCATAAAAAATCTTGGCATGGCTCCCCCATTTCCCGGCGCCGAATATGATTGCTTGCGACATGTGTTCTCCTTCTACACGATCTATGATAATGTCAATGGACCATCGGCCAAAATCTTATTCGTGCAAGCATTCATCGCGATAGTCCGATTATTTTGCGATCGCTACATTAGATCATACTCCTTTTTGATCTGACATCGTCTATAATTTTCGAAAAGTAAATATACCGCAACTATACTCTTGATAATTCTCCCGATCTGCCGCATCCGGATCCACTATACGCATTCCACATCCGGAAGGATTTATTACTGCAAATTCTTCCAATTGCATCTTATCAAACAAACCTATAATCTCTGCGGGGCAAAAGATCCTGTGAGCATTAAAAAAAAGTTTATTCTGATTGCCGATCGGCACACTCAGGTAGAGCATACCGTCCTTTTTTAATACTCTTTGCATACTTTTGGCAACCTTCTCATACCCCTTCGCATCAATCGGATCACCGTAACGTCCGAGTCCAAAATGTTCCAAAGCATGTAAACAGGATATACTCTCTATCGTTCCATCCATAATCCCGGATAGATTTGTGGCATCCGCCTGTGTAAAATGTAATCCTTCTATTTCTTCACTCAGCGGGCGAATATCTAAATAATTGACCTCTCGAAATACCAGAAGGTGGGCAATAAATCCGTCCAGTCTGCTTCCAATATCATAATGCTGCGACGGGTTCTTTCGAAATATCTTTTTTGCCACATATAAATCCTGCATAAAATAATGTGCCGGCACACTTCCCGCTTCTTCACTTAAGTCTGAAATCATGAATTTCAGATCATCCGTTACCGCAAACGCATTTTCGGTATTTGCACTATCTGTTTGATAACTTTGCATATCCTTTATGACTCTGCGGTATTTCATATCATTATCAGATCTGCGAAGTTTTATAATATGATCATATAAAACACCGCTCTCAATAAGCTGCAGCCGGATCTGTTCAAAATACTTTTCCGTCGTCACGATCACCTGATTGCATGGCGAATCGGCAATCCGAGCGGGTTCAATATAATTATAATCCAAGTCCTTCATTTCTCTGCAGGCGTTGTCCGACCAACCCACAATCTGATAGGTTTTTTCCAGATACTCTTTATTCTCCCAAAAGCACTTCCCCACACCGAATATGACAACCTTTATCTTTTCCATCTCTAATTCCTCTTATCAGAATTCAAAAGCTCCTCTATAAACCATTCCACATTCCAGGTACGTGTTTCTTTGATCATCTCATTCAAATCCCGATAGGATGTATCACATTCAGAGACGGACACGGAAAAACGCGAAACCTTATCCAAAGTATAGTCTTCGTTATAAATCGCGAAATCTCCATCCGTACCGCCAAATACGAAAAGCCTGTTATTCCATCGGAATGCATTGGAAAAATAAAAGTATTTATCAAAATAATCTGCAGCTTTTCCTGTCTCTTTTTTAATCATCTTTACTATGGTTTCGTTTTCCATAATGCATAAACCATTTGCATCACGGGGTAGCAAATAGCTTCGGTCGCCTTCTGTGATGATCCTGCTAAAGCTCCATTTACCGGCTTCATAATCCGCCGGAAAAATCTCCATCTCACACAGTTTTTTATCCTTAGCCGAATACTTATAGATCTTTTCCGCCTTGATGGGGATGATATAAAATACATCCTGATTTCCCGTAAGACCGCATATTGCATTCTCTTGCGGCAGTTCACATTCAAGAACGGTATGGCCTGTTTCATAATCAAACGAGAGTACTTTATTTCCTTTGTATGTCGAGAACCAGAAACCATCTTTCTTTTCTATAAATCCATCAAAAAGAAAGGCCGGTTCTGCCCCGTTATAATAAAAATCCTGCAACGGATAATAAGAAAGCTCCTCTGTAAAAACATCTATTTTTACAATCGATCCGTAACAGCATGGGATCAAATAGACAAAGCGATCTTTTTGAACCGCCCCTGCAAAGATTTTTCCCGGAAAACCCTCAAAATCCATCTTGTATTCGATATAGGTTGCCTTCTGCTTTTCCGGATCATATACGGCTATGGGGATCGGCGCTTCCGGTATCGCAAAAATCCTGCCGTTTGCAGCGAGGATCGATCCATACACCTTCGGATAGTCTTTATAGTCACCTTTGGACAAAAGCGCCCTCGGCTTTATTGTAAGCCCTTCAAGATCTGCTTCGTACAAAGTACTGCTTTTGTAATCCAAAAACCATTTTGCACCTGCCAACTCGATCATATTATCCATAGACACTGATTGCTTTCCCATATATCGTCCTCTTACATTCGTCATTATTTCGATGCCATCCGCCAACTGTTACTGCCATGAAATCGGCGCTTTTTCTGCCAGTTCTTAGGAATGCCTGTGAAACGTAATCAGCAAAATTCCTCTCTCAGATCCCTCAAAATCTCCTTATATCCTCTTTCTTTTCCAAACAGTACTGTCGTTCCAAGGATAAAACCGTCCATCCCTTTCGGTGCATATTTTTCAATCTTATCCATACCGCAGGCGCCGTCCCAATACACCTTGAATCCTAACTCATCCTTTAATGCAAGCATCTTTTCAATCTTATGATCCACATACGGCAGGAACATCTGTCCAGCATTGCCGGGATTCACAGTCATGAGAAGTACCTTATCCACGATGGTCAGCATTTCCATAACTGTTTCAACACTTGTTCCGGGATTGACTGCTATCCCCGGGATCATACCTGCATCGATGATCTTTTGCAGCGTTGTGGAAGGATGATATTCTGCTTCCGGATGAATATAGACCGTATCCCCCTTCCGCAGTCTGTTTGTAAACAGGTGTACACTATTGTTTGGATGTTCGATCATAAGGTGCACATCCAAAGGTTTTTTCGTTGCAGACGCGATATAGGACAGGTCGTTTAAGCTCATTGCAAAATTTGGAACATATCTCCCATCCATGATATCTATGTGAAAGGAATCGATCCCTCCATCTTCAAGATCCCTGACTTCTTTTTCCAGATTGCCGTAATTGGCACACATCATAGATGCACATAACTCGATGTTCATAATCTTCCCTCACTCTCTATCCGCCGAATGCTCATACCACATCCTGGATCATTACAGGCTTTCTGCCCTTCAATCGGCCGACCACTGCATTTAGCTCCCCATAATAAGCGTCACAGATTTCCTCTGCGCGGTCATCTCTTTCAGAAATATCATAGATGCCCCAAGCCTCCTCACGAAACTTCGCAACGATCGCATCATATTCCCTTACAAGTTCCTGATCAACAAGTGCAAGTGCCACCCTGATCTGGCTCTGCGGTCTCCACCATACCGTCACCCTGTCCCTGTTCTCATAGAAGCACTTCAGAACGCTTCTGAGCTTCTTTAAGGCCTCTGTTCCGTGTTCTACATAAAATTGTATGCCATCATTAAAATAAACGATCTTACGGCCTTCTGTGAGCTTCTTCCAGTCTGCCGGGAATACCGGATCCGGTCTCTCCTGATGTCCTTTTGGATCAAGCTTGCTCTCCACATTCCATACATATTCTTTTAGTTCCTTTAACTGTCTAGCATAGTATGGATACTCATGCATTGCGCCTCCACGCCTTGGCACCATATAATCATGGTATACGATTTTCAGGAACTCATCATATCCGCTCGGGATCGGTACCATAACATTCTCAAATGTCGCACTGTAGACTTCATTGAATACTCTTTTGGGAAATACCTTCTTCTCCCATGTAATATAGTCACCGTACATGACGATCTCCTCACCGTCATGTCTGGTATAGATCATTGCTATGTGATTTGCCAACTTCCACGCCTGCGAAATAACAGCTTCCCAATCTTCCTTCTCCACCGGTTCATAATCCAGCTCAACATTGCAGCATTCCTCAAGGCTCTTCATTCCCGTAATGATCTCGTCTACAAAATCTTCCTTCGTCTTACCGATATCAACGGGCGGGATCTCTTCACCGCCTTGTATGTTTTTTGCAAGCTGAGTCACGCGACCTGCAATCGTAAAAAGATTCTTTTGCACTTCGCGTTCCGATTTATTTCTTGTTAAAAAGTCTAATGGGAAAATATCCAGTCCGACTGTAAACGGACAATTGTGAAACTTTTGAAGGAAACTCTGTGCGATCGAAACACCGTTTCCATTAAGAATATTTGTGTGATATTCGCTGTATCCTTCTTCAGAAAAAGGACTCATAAACCGGTAACCTTCCGGAAGCTCATTGGGCAAGATCTCCATGAGTTTCATATAATCCGGTCTCAGCATCATGATATCCATGTCATCATCCCAAGGAATGAATCCCTCGTGTCGGATGGCCCCAAGCAATGTTCCGTAGCCTGCATACCAAGTCAGATCATGTCTCGCACATATTTCGGCGACTGTGTTCAGGACCTCCATTTCAGCTGCCCAAAGCGTCTTCATAGTTGCATCTACAAAAAAGCCTTCTCTGATCTCCGGTTTAAAAAAATCTTCTTGAAACTCCAGCATAACGTCCTCCAGCAAAAAAGATTAAAAACCCTATTTATGTATCGGCAACTATATCACGATTCTTTAGCCTGAATATAAATTTCTCACAATTTCCTACAATTGAGAGTATATACAAAAAGACTGCACATCAGATGATATCTGATGTGTCAGCCCTTTTTGAAAGTAATGTTCTATAATCAATTGAATATCTGATACACTTCCAGCATCTTATGCTGAATCCGGTTTAAAGAATCCAGGTAATAAGCATAATCCTCTTTCGACATTTCAGCCGAATCATAAGTATCTGCCTTTCTTTCAAAGTCTTCCAGCTGATCCATGATGTCGTAATAGTCGGACAACATCACCATTAACGTTCCGTAATCCCCTGACATTGTCGAATTGGTGTATTTTTTCATAAAATCAACATACTTGTCAATAAATGCTTCATAACTGTCAAGAAACGCTTTTAAATCCTTGTCAACACCTTTTGTATTTTTCTCAGTATTGCTCTTAGCGTTTGCTTCGACTCTAACTGAAGAGTCATTTTTAAAATTCATCTCCATACCACAACTTACGCAATGAGTTGCTACACTTTCCGGCGATCCTTTTCTTACTGATACCCATTTGTGATCATCAACATGGCCTTTTTTGTCAATTGCTCTTTGTTTTATGGCTCCGCACAATTTACAAGTATGCTCTTCCATTCCATCTTGAATGCATGTTGCGACCACTATGACTTTCCAATCGCCGAATTCATGTAACCCTGTTGGCGGATTACTTTTCTTATCAATTATTCCGCAGCGTTCACATATTGCTTCTTCTATTCCGTATTTACCGCAAGTCGGCTCAGTTGTGACAATATACTCATTAAAAACATGACCAAGCGCTTCTCCCTCTTTTTTACCGCATAACATACAGGTTTTTGCAGTGTCACAAGTGGCCACTATCCATTCGTGCTCTTTAGGGTCACCTTCCTCGTTTCCACAGCGTGTGCATGTTTTCGCTTTTTTGCAATTTGCTTCTACCCAATCATGTCCTAACGCTTCGCCACTGGTAATCAAACATCTTGAACACTTTTGGGCTTCCGTACAAGTACTCTCTATCCAATCATGACCAAGAGCTTCTCCTTGTGTTACTCCACAATGGGTACAGAACGCCGGATTTGTACATGTTGCAGGAATCCATTCGTGCTGATTACCCTTACATCCTTCCATCAGCATCAAAAATACAACCGTCAAACTAACAAACAATTTCTTATGCTCTTTTATTACTTTTCCCTTCATATAGACCTCCTTGTATTCGTTGCACCTGTCTATCAACCAAATGATGGCATATAGTACTCTTTCCTCCCACAAATGCAATAAAAAAAATGCATCGTCAAAGCCTTATGGCTTTACGATGCTAATTATCTTGCAACTGGCTGCCATTTTAAAGGCCCTATAGCTTTGCGTCGCAGTCTTTCGACTGTTTTGCCACACTATTCTTTTGTTATCCTGTACATAACACCTATAAACTATTTATCGGAAGACATATACCACACCATAACATCACCGTATGCTTTTTTTATCAAAACCTATCTCGATGCAAAGATTAGCATATTAAGCGACATAATTGAAAGGTTGTGGCAGATCAAATCTGTCTTCAAAGTACTCCTCTTAGGCATTATGAATAATCCCCGTCCATCTAAGCAATCTTAAAATTCATGTGCGCCACTAAAATAAGACCCCCTTTTATAAAAGAAGGAGGCCTTATAATATTTCGTATTAAGTTATTATCCAAGTAAGGACAATACACCCTGATTGCTTTGGTTAGCCTGTGCCAACATCGACTGTCCTGCCTGAGCAAGGATGTTGTTGTTGGAGAATCTAACCATCTGCGATGCCATATCCGTATCGCGGATAGCGGATTCAGCGGCCGTAGTATTCTCAACTACATTGTTCAGGTTATTGATGGTGTGCTCAAGTCTGTTCTGAACTGCACCAAGTTGTGATCTCTGCTCGTTAACGGCCTTGATCGCTGCCTTCGTGTTCGTATTCAGAGTCTGGCACTTACTTACAGTTGTAGCTGCTGATGTGCTTGGAAGACCGATGCTGGAGCATTTCATAGCCTTGATCGAAAGAGAAATGTGCTGATTCTGCTCTGCACCAACCTGCAGGTCAAAGCTCTTCGCTGCGCCGCCATTGGAACCAACCAGCAAGCTCTGCTCATTGAAGGTTGTGGTGGAAGCAACACGGTCAATTTCGCTCATCAGCTGTTTTACTTCGCTATCGATGTAGCTACGGTCGGAAGCGGTAAGTGTACCGTTCTCGCCCTTAACTGCCAGCTCATTGATACGCTGAAGCATATCATGAACTTCGTTCAAAGCACCTTCTGCTGTCTGCACCATGGAAATACCATCCTGTGCATTGGCAGAAGCCTGGGTCAGACCTCTTACCTGACGTCTCATCTTCTCGGACATAGCCAGACCGGAAGCATCATCAGCTGCACGGTTGATCTTGTAACCGGATGAGAGTTTTTCTGTCGACTTAGCCTGTGATGCCTGAGTTAAACCAAGCATTCTGTTAGAGTTCATTGCTGTTAAATTGTGTTGTACTACCATATTCATTTCCTCCTTGAATTATAGATTTGGCTTTCTCCATAATGCCATTACTCCCAGTTAATGAGTATATCGACAATTTTCGGATATACTTTAGCTTTTTTTTCATAAATTTTGCTTTTTTGCGAATTTTGTATCTGGTCATGCATATCATGACACAGAATTTTCCCTTGCTGCACTTACGCACAATGGTTTTTCATAGGACCTTCGCTACAATTTTCCATTAGAGCCCTCCAACGGCGGGTCAATCGAGTAGGAGGCGGTGACTAACCGCCGTCCTCTCACAGCACCGTACGTACCGTTCGGTATACGGCGCTTTCAATAGTTGACATGCACAGACTGATAGGCTAAGGCTAAATCATAAAAGCCGCTG
>Ga0310786_10006540_pt1 | contig 15458 bp, 13 predicted proteins | sample AusTroGonzalo_MG_FD_203881 | JGI IMG/M metagenome (GOLD analysis project Ga0310786, IMG submission 203881) | Bovine rumen microbial communities from tropical cattle in Woodstock, Queensland, Australia - Gonzalo_03 (v2) (version 2) | ecosystem: Host-associated > Mammals > Digestive system >... | reverse complement strand
TCACGCTGCAGCACTTCCTCCACACGGCCGGCCGCCACCAGGGCGCGGGGCAGCATGATGAACATCTGCGCGATCATCAGGAAGGCCATGATGATCTGCATAACGTACTGCATGTAGGCCATCATATCGCCCACGGGCATGTAGAACCTTGCCACCAGGTGGCCGCCCACCCAGATGATGAGCAGGGTCACTGCGGAGAGCATGAAGTTCTCGATGGGGTTCAGGGTGGCCATGGTACGCTGCACGTACAGACCGGTTTCCGTGATGTCCTTATTGGCGATGTCGAAGCGCTCCTCCTCCAGCTTTTCGTTGCCGAAGGCCCGGATGACCAGCATGCCGGTGAGGCTCTCGCGGGCCACCAGGTTCAGGCGGTCCGTGAGCTTCTGCATGATCTGGAACTTGGGTACCACCAGCTTGAAGGTGACCACCTGCAGCGCCAGGAGCAGCACCACGGCGATGGCCACGATCCAGCTCATGTTGGCGCATTTCCTGAGGGCCATGATGATGCCGCCCACAGCGTAGAGGGGCGCCATGAACACCATGCGGATGCCCATCATGGCCACCTGCTGCACCTGCTGCACGTCGTTGGTGCTTCGGGTGATGAGGGTGGCGCTGCTGAAAGCGTCGATGTCCTCGCTGGAGAAGCTGGTGACGCGGGTGTAAACGTCATGCCGCAGCTTCTTGCCGATGCCGGCGCTGACCCTGGCACCGCAGAAGCCGTTGCCCACGGTGCACAGGCCGCTCATCAGGCTGAACAGCAGCATGATGCCGCCGATCTTCAGGATGTAGCCCTGCTGCACCTTCGGTACGTTGCCGCCCATGGCAGTGTGGATACCCTTGGTGAGGGTGATGGCCACGCTGTTCATGAAGCTGGGGATGGATTCCTCCGCCATGGCGCGCCCGGCGGCGACGGCGCCTTCGCTTACCGCGGCCGCCTGGGCAAGCACTTCATCCGTGGTCATCTTGCCGAAGTCGGCGCCGCCCAGGCTCATGTTGAGGATGAAGTACGATTTGCTGACGGCTGCATTGACGGCTGCCAGCGCCTCTTTGTCCATTTCGTTTCTGACGTATCCGCCCTTGGAGGCAAGCGCGGGGTAAGCCTTCAGCGTTTTGCTCCCCGCTTTGCCTGCATCCACCCAGGTGTATGCGCTCTTGACCGTCGCCGCATCCGCTCCGTCAAGGAACCGGAGGGTCAGGTCCATCATGTCCGCGTCCATGGCTTCGGGGGCGGCGTTGGAAATGCCGCTCTGCACGATGCCCACGTTCACGATGCTGCTCATGTAGTTCGGCAGATAAAGTTCCAGGATCGTCTGCGCGAACAGCAGGAGCAGGGCGAGCACGACCAGGGGGATGAAGGGCTTCAGGTATCTCAGAATCAGTTTCAAGCCTCTTTTCTCCCTTTCTTTTTTATTTTTATTTTATTTTTAACTTGTTTAAGGCAACACCGCACAATTCTGGTGCGCAGATTGCGCAGTCAGAATTTTCGTCAGATTGGCCAAAATGCTCCCGCTTCGCTCCATAAGTTCGGCTGACCAAATCAAAGATTTGGAGCCTCACTTAACCACAGGCAATACTTTCTGTATTACCGAGGATTTTTGGGCGATAGGACGGAATATTATGCAAGCAAGATGCGTGCAGTGAATTGTGCGGTGTTGCCTTTAATCAGGCCTCCAGGCCTTTGCGGAAGGCGGCCAGGTTCATCTCCACCGTCTTGGGGGGCACCATTCGGGAGATGAGGCCTTCCCAATCAAATTCCGGCAGGTCCAGCGCCTTCACCAGGGCCCCCAGCAGGCAGATGTTCTGGCTCTTGGGGGTGCCCAGGCTTTCGGCGATCTCCCCGGCGGGGATCACCTTGGCCCCCACCAGCTTTTCCAGCTCCTTGTCGGCCTCATGGGGGTATTCCGCCGCTCCGGTGAGGACGCTGAGGGGCATGATCTCCTTCCGGTCCATGAGGATGCTTCCGCCCTTTTTCAGATAGGGCAGGGCCCGCAGGGCCTCGGTCTTCTCGAAGGCGACGATCAGGTCCGCCTCCCCCTCGCCGATGTTGGGGGCGTAGACCTTGTCGCCGAATTTCAGTTGGGTGTTCACGGTGCCGCCTCGCTGGCTCATGCCGTGGATCTCGCTCATTTTCACGTCGTATCCCATCTGCGCCAGGCCGGCGGAGAGGATCTTGGTGGTCAGGATGGTGCCCTGGCCGCCCACGCCCGTGAGCAGGATGCTGGTGATCATGCCTTTCCACCTACCTTTCGGATCGCATCGAAACGGCACTGCTGCATGCACAGGCCGCAGCCGGTGCAGCTGGCCGGATCGGAAATGACGGCCTTTTTCGCCTTGGCGTCGAAGGTGAGGGCGGGGCAGACCACCTTGGTGCAGGCCTTGCAGCCCTTGCAGGCCGCCGGGTCCACTTCGCAGCGGAGGTCGCCTCTGGCCTTGATGACCTCTTTCAGCAGGGCGCAGGGCCGGCGGCTGAGGATCACCCAGGTCTCCCTGTCCCCCAGGGCCTTCTGGATGGCGGCGTTCATGGCCGCCTGATCGATGGGGTCTACCTCCAGGACGCGCTCTTCCGGAAGCCCGGTGGAGCGCACCATGCGCCGGATGTCGATGGCGGGCACCTGGTAGCCCATCAGGTTTATCTCGGTCCCGGCGTTCTGCTGGTGGCCGGTCATGGCGGTGATGGAATTGTCCAGCACCACCAGGCAGACGTTGGCTTTGGCGTGCACCGCGTCCACCAGGCTGTTGAAGCCGGAGTGGAAGAAGGTGCTGTCCCCCAGGATGCCGAATACCTTGCGGCTGTCCCCCTGCTTTTCCAGGGCCTTGCTCAAGCCGATGGGGATGGAGAAGCCGGAGCCCATGCAGATGGCGGTGTCGAAGCCGTGGAAGGGCTCCCCGACCCCCAGGGAATAGCAGCCGATGTCGCCCACGGCCACCAGCCGCTGATGGTAGCTCTGCATGGCGAAATAGAAGCCCCGGTGGGGGCAGCCCGCGCAGAGCGCGGGGGGACGGGGCGGCGCGGTGAGGCTGCTGCTCACGCTCTCCGCCGCTTCGCCCAGGCCGAAGGCGGCCCGGAGGCGGGCGGCGCTCAGCTCGCCCTGGCGGGTGGTGTAGGCCTTGCCCTCGCAGAAGATGCCCAGAGCCTTCACGGCCTCCTCCAGATAGGGCTCGCCCTCCTCGATGACGACGACCTTTTCCACCTGGCCGCAGAAATCCCGGATGAGCTTTTCCGGCAGGGGATGGGTGATGCCCAGCTTCAGATAACTGGCCGTCTCGCCGAAGGCTTCCCTGGCATGCTGGTAGCTGATGCCGGAGGAGATGATGCCCAGCTTCCGGTCGTTCATCTCCATGCGGTTGAGAGGGCTGGTTTCGGCATATTCCTTCAGCGCCGCAAGCCCTTCTTCCACCGCCACGTGACGCTTCCGCGCGTTGGCGGGGAGCATGGCGTATTTTGCCGGGTTGGCGGTATATTTGCCCATGTGCTCCTGCCGCTCGCCCTGCTCCACCAGGCTCTTGGAATGGCAGACGCGGGTGGTCATGCGCAGCAGCATCAGCAGGTCGAATCTCTCGCTCAGCTCAAAGGCCGCCTTGGTGAAATCCAGACATTCCTGGCTGTCGGAGGGCTCCAGCATACCCAGGCGGGCATGGGGCGCGTACAGCCGGTTGTCCTGCTCGTTCTGGCTGCTCCAGCAGCCGGGATCGTCGGCGCTCACCAGGACCATGCCCCCGTTTACGCCGGTATAGGCGGCGGAGAAGATGGGGTCCGCCGCGGCGTTCATGCCCACGTGCTTGAAGGCCGCCAGGCTGCGGAGCCCGCCGAAGGAGGCGCCCAGGGCGATCTCCACCGCGATCTTTTCGTTGTTGGCCCACTGGCAGTACACGTCCTCCTTATAGAGGGCCATGTTCTCCAGGATCTCCGTACTGGGGGTTCCGGGGTAGGCGGCGGCGACGCCGACGCCGGCCTCCCATGCGCCCCTGGCGACCGCTTCGTCGCCGCTCATGATGACCTTGCTCAATTTCTGTGTGTCTCCTTTGGTTTCAGGGATGTTATTCGTCGTCAAATTCCTCGCCGCGCTCGTCGCTGTCCGGACCTGCGGCGCCGATCAGCTTCCCCAGCAGCTCCAGAAGCCGCCGCTTCTCCTCGTCGCAGAGAGGGGAGAGGAAGAACGCCGCGAAATCCGGCCGGTCCTCGATCAGCTCTGATACCCGTTCCCGGCCTTCGTCGGTGAGGAAGATGTTGAAGATGCGCTTGTCCCGGACGGACTGCCGCCGCTCCACGAGCCCCGCCGCCACCAGCTTTCCCAGGGTCTCGCTGACGGACTGAGGCCGGAGCTGCAGAAGGGTGGTCATGTCCCGCTGGCTGATGCCGTCGGATTCGCCCAGCATGAGGAGGATGCGGTTCTGTGCGCTGGGACGGCCGCCCTTTTCCCCGTCGCCTCCGGCGATGGGCCCCCGGCGAAGCACGGCGTAAAGCCGGAAGATCTGCTCCATCAGCTGCTCGTTGAGGCTCAGCTGAAGATCCATGGTCCTCCTCCTTCCAAGATTTGTAAGGTACTTGACAATAAGGTACTTGAATGAACTTTATTATACGACTGCCGGCCGGCAATGTCAATATGTTCAAGTACCTGTTTGTCGGAAAATTTTGTTGATGGAACCTTGACAAAAGGGAATGATTTTTGTAAAAGCATGTGACGAAGGGACGGATTTGTTGTCTTTAAGGATGGAGGCCCTGATTTAGCGGGAAAGGAGCGGCGCATGGACGATCTGCAGATCATCAATTTATACTGGGCGCGAAGCGAGAACGCGATCCTGGAGACCTCCCGGAAATACGGGCCGTACTGCCGCAGCATCGCCTACGGCATCCTTCGTTCCGAGGAAGACAGCGAGGAATGCGTCAACGATACCTGGCTGCGGGCCTGGGACGCCATGCCGCCCCACCGCCCCGCCAGCCTGCGAGCCTTTCTGGGCAGGATCACGCGAAACCTGTCCCTGAACCGGCTGAAGGCCCTGTCGGCGGAGAAGCGGGGCGGCAGCCAGGTCACTCTGGCGGTGGAGGAGCTGGGGGAGAGCATCCCCGCGCCGGGCGGTGTGGAGAGAACGGTGGAAGACCGGGAACTGGCGGAATTGTTCGACCGCTTCCTTTCACAATTGGGCCCCGAAGCGCGGCGGATCTTCGTGCGCCGCTATTGGTATCTCAGCCCCATCGGGGAGATCGCCGCGGAATACGGCATGAGCGAGAGCAAGGTGAAAATATCCCTGCTGCGCTCCCGCGGCAAGCTGAAAAAGCTCTTGGAGAAGGAGGGGATCACACTATGAAAGAGGAACGCCTCCTGACCGTCTTCGGCGGGATCAGCGACGGATATATCGAAGAATCAGCGCCGGGGCGGGGCAGGAAAACGGGAAGCGTCCGACGAAAATGGGGGATGCTGGCGGCCTGCCTCTGCCTGGCCGCCGCTGCAGCTTTTGCCGTCCTTCGGGCTATGCCCTGGAGTGCGGGGCTTTCCGCCGATCCCCAGGACCGGCTCCTGGCAGCGATCCGGACCGACGGCATATTGTTGGATGCGCAAATCCTGACCGAGCTGCCCGTGATGGGGCGCGTCGCGGTCTATGAGCAGCTCTTTCCTCCAGGGTATTATGTTTCCGAAACGGCCCCCCCTCCGGGCAGCGGGGCAAGGCTGGAGGCTTTTCTGGGACAGCTGTTCCTGGATGATGGGGAAAAGGTCTGGTATCGCGTCAAGGATATGAAGGAACTGAAATACCTCATCAGCAGGGACCGGGACGGCGAGCTGAAACTATGGGAGTTTCACAGCTTCGTGGTGCTGGACGGCCTGCTTGCGCGGCTGCGGGCGGTGGAGGCCTCTGAGCAGGAACTGGCCGATGCGGAGGATGCGATCCGGCAGCGTTGGCTCGACGCGGACCTGACCCCCTATACCTACGGCGAGGTGTACCGCATGGTTTTCGCCGTGGAAAGCGCGGAGGACTTGGCGTATATCGTCGCATCCCCTTCCACCGCCAACAATCAGCCCCTGGGGCTGGAGATCCAGAAGCAAGTGGGGACGCACCGCTTCAACGATCGGGAGGTGATTTCCCGCTTCTATGACGCCACGGCAAATGTGGTCTGCTTCGGACGCAGCAATCAGGTCGGCTTCCGGGATTACAGGTACTCTTACAGCTTTTCGACAGACGCGGCCAACAAGCTGGACAGCGGGGAAGAGACCTGGGCCACCCGTTATCTGCGCGTCGTACTCCCAAGCGGCACGTCCATCGACCGCTGGAAATATTCGGCTTTGAGCGGGAGCTTCTATGAATTTGACGGAATCGCTACCGAGCCGCTGCCGGAGGAAACGGTCTCTATGCTGAATGAAATCTTCGGGATCGAATGATCCTTCATGAAGCAGGTTCCCTGGACAAACTGACCTGGGTTCAATAAGACACTATGTCAAGACACTATGTCCCACCGAGATTGTCAAGGGAACCTGTCTGTGAGAGACTTCCTGAGTTTTCTTAAAAGAGCGCGTTCTGGGCCATATCCATTGCCTCGACGAGCGTTTCGCCGGAGGCCGCGATTTCCAGGTCCGGGAAAAGGACGGAAAACGACGCACCGAGGTCGAAAACCGGGGATTTACTTGCGGTATGCTTGTATTAGCTGTATTCTTTAGCGGAATAAAAGGGAGAAGACAGGGTTTTCGTGAGTTCTTCTCGCGGCAAAGTGAGGGAAGAAGAATGAAACTCGGCGCATATCAGTTTCCGGTATCCGGCGATATCGGTAAAAACCTGGAAAAGATCAAGGTGGCAACGGTCCGGGCTGCTTCGGAAGGCGTGCAGCTGCTGGCGTTTCCGGAGTGCGCTTTGACCGGATATCCACCCAAGGATATCCCATCCCCGGCGGCGGTCGATTTTGAAACGCTGGAAGATGCCCATGAAGAATTGCAGAGCCTTGTAAATAATCAAGGCGTCTGCCTGATTGTCGGCACCATGACCCGTGCAGCCGGAGGGGTGCGCAACACGGCTTTGATCCTCCGACCCGGCCTGCCGCCGCTGGCGTATCACAAACGCGCCTTGTGGGGCTGGGATCGGGATAATTTCATGCCCGGAGACGAAGCGGGCGTCGTGGACTTCGGCGGGGTGCGGATCGGCGTCCGCATCTGCTTTGAAGTGCGCTTCCCGGAGTATTTCCGGGAGCTGTACCGACAGCATACCGACTTGAACGTGATACTGTTTTATGATGTGACCGATGGAGACAGCGCCGAGCGTTACGACCTCCTTCGCGGTCACATCCGTACCCGCGCCGTGGAAAACGTGTGCTGTACGCTGTCGGTAAATACAGCCTGTCCCGGCCAGTCCGCGCCCACCATGCTGGTTAGCCGTTCCGGCGGGGTGCCAGTGGAAGGGGAACGGGGACGGGAAGCGCTGTTGACCTTTGATTTCTCGCCGGGGCCGCTGGATTTCGGGGAACTGGGCAGAAAGGAATATTCAGACGAACTGTGCTGAACAACCGCTGCGGGCGGGGTCCGATGGACCCCGCCCGCGGGAACTGTTGGTGGGAAAGCCTCGCAGTATTCGCGCTTGTGCGGAAACCCGCCATTCCGGCGAGTAAGGACGTACTCAGTGGTTGAACAGGCTCAGGAGGATGCCCGCCGCCACGGCGGAGCCGATGACGCCGGCCACGTTGGGGCCCATGGCGTGCATCAGCAGGAAGTTCTTCGGGTTCTCCTTCTGGCCCACCATCTGGCTCACGCGGGCCGCCATGGGCACGGCGGAGACGCCGGCGGAGCCGATGAGGGGATTGATGCGGTTTTCCTTCTTCAGGAAGAGGTTCATGAACTTGGCCAGGAGGACGCCGCCGGCGGAGCCCACAGCAAAGGCAATGACGCCCAGGACGATGATCTCGATGGTCTGGAGGGTCAGGAAGGTCTCCGCCTTGGCGCTGGCGCCCACGGCCAGGCCCAGCAGGATGGTGACGATGTTGCACAGGGCGTTGGAGGCGGTGTCGCTGAGGCGGTTGGTGAGGCCGCTTTCCTTGAAGAGGTTGCCCAGCATCAGCATGCCCACCAGGGGGATGGCGTCGGGCACCAGGAGGGCCACCACGATGGTGACCACGATGGGGAAGAGGACCTTCTCCTTTTTGCTCACTTCACGCAGCTGCTTCATGGCGATGCTGCGCTCCTCCTTGGTGGTGAGGGCCTTCATGACCGGGGGCTGGATCACGGGCACCAGGGCCATGTAGGAGTAGGCGGCGATGGCCACGGCGGGCAGGATCTGCTTGGCCATGCGGGTGCAGGTCATGATGGCAGTGGGGCCGTCGGCACCGCCGATGATGGCGATGGACCCCGCCTCCTGGGCGTTGAAGCCCAGCAGGATGGCGCCGATGAAGGTGATGAAAATGCCCAGCTGCGCCCCTGCGCCCAGTAGCAGGGACTTGGGGTTGGCGATCAGGGGGCCGAAGTCGGTCATGGCGCCCACGCCCAGGAAGATCAGGGGCGGCAGGATACCGATCTCGTCCAGCAGGAAGAAATAGCGGAACAGGCCCGCGGGGCTGCCCTCGGTGGCCTCGCTGAAGATGGTGCTGCCGAATAGGTTACTCAGCAGCATGCCGAAGGCGATGGGCACCAGCAGCAGGGGCTCAAATTCCTTTACCAGGGCCAGATACAGCAGCACGCAGGCGATGACGATCATCACCAGCTGCCGCCAGTCGAACAGGGCGATGCCCGTGTTGCCCAGGAAACTCACCAGTCCGTCAAGCATCGGCCGAGCCCTCCTTTTCCTTCAGAATGACCAGGACCTGCCCGGCCTCCACGCTGTCTCCCTCGGCGGCGCAGAGCTTCGCCACCGTGCCCGCGACCGGCGCGGGGAACTGGAAGATGCTGGCGCCCGCTTCCATCAGCAGCAGCACGTCGCCCATTCTTACGGCGGCGCCTTCGCTGGCGTTGAGGGTCTGCACCTTCCCTGCGCAGGGGCTTGCGATGCCGCACTGCCCGTCGGGCAGCTGCGGCTGCGCTTTGGCGGGGGCTGCGGGAGCTGCGGGCGCCTCCGCTTCGGGGGCGGCCTTGCGGCTCATGAGGGCGTGCATGATGCGGATGGCCAGCATGATGATGGCCAGGACCACCATACAGACCAGCATGCCGATGACGGCGGTAACGAGAGCCCCGGCGATCTTCTGGCCCAGGCTCATCTGGCCCAGCAGTTGGGGGTCGCTCAGGCGTTCCAATATGCTCAAGCTTGTTTCCTCCCCGGCGGCCCCAAGGGCCGCCCGAATTTGTGACGCCCCAGTATACCCCAACCTATCTGCCAAGTAAAGACCTTTTCAGCTCCGGATCGGCCAAAAAATCGGAAATGATGTCGAAAACGTGGACGGGCTCCGCCTGTTCCCGGTTCAGGGCGGCGGCCAGCAGCAGGGCAAACTGTTTATCCTCGGTCACATCCTCCAGGCGCAGGATCTCTTCCCCTTCCCCTCTGCCCTCGATCCCCCATCCGGTATAGCGAATTCCGTCGGAAGTGCGGCAGCGCTGGGAAAAGACGCGGTATGTCATGGCTTCTTCCTCCTCCGTAGGCGCGGCTGGTCCGTCGCCCATGAGGGCACTGTACCACCGCCCGGAAGGGGCCTGCAAGCCAAAGCGTTCGACGCCGTTCGACAAAAAGCGGGAGCGCCGCAGGATACAGCGGCGCTCCCGGCAGGAAGCGACAAAATATGGCGTGCTTCGCCCTTGGGCTCAGAAATATTTTTTGATGCGGTCGGTGGCCGATTCGATGGGGGCGGAGAGGGTCAGGGTGAACTGGATGCCCTCTTTCTGGCTGAAGGCGTCCAGCCAGTCCAGAAAATCCTCGGCCCCGGCCACGGTTTTGTCCTCGAACATCTTGTAGAGGTTATCGATAAACACATGGGTGATGTCATAGTTGCTGGCATGCATGGCGCTGATGAAGCCCTTCATGAATTCGGTGGAGCCGAAGTCATAGTTGGCGGCTACGATCAGCCTGGCCTGATGGGGGATGTCGTAGGTGAGGCTCCGTTCTTTTTCAATGACCACCACGTCGCCCTGGGATTCTTCCAGTGCTTTTTCCACCAGTTCGATGAGCAGCTTGGTCTTGCCCGAACCCTTCACGCCCATGATTACTTTGACCATGTCACGTCTCCTTTGCGTATATTATGCACATATGTGATCTCGGCGCCGCCGATTTGCTTCTTATCTACAGTATACCATCATTCCGGGGCTACTTCAACAGCCTAGCTGTTTCTTTTTTGTGAATCTCACCGGCCGCCCGTAAACAGGGCCCGGAGACAGAGAAGGAAGACCCGTCCCCAGCCCAGGCGCGGCACTGCCGCCGGGGCGGTCACGGGCAGGGAGAGCAGCTCCCGGCCCTCCCTGTCCAGCAGGCGGAGCCTGCCCAGCGCCTGCCCCGCCGCCACCGGGGCCTCGATCTTCTCCGGCAGCTCCAGCTCCTTCCTCAAAGCAGCGGCCTCCGACTTTTTCAGCAGCAGCTTCGTGCTCCCGCCCATGACCGGCTGGATATACTTTTCCGTCCCCAGCTCCACGGCCACCGGCGGCAGGGCCCCGTCAGGCAGGACGTCCGCCAGCTGCCAGAGGGCGAAGGCGTGGTCCAGCAGCAGCTTCGCCGCCTCGAAGCGCTCGGCGCTGGTTTCCGCGTGGAGGACGACGGCGATGTATTCCGTCCCCTCCCGCAGGGCGGAGGCGGAGAGGCAGTACATGGCCTCCTGGGTGAAGCCGGTCTTGAGGCCGGTGCAGCCCTGGTAGAAGCGCACCAGCTTGTTGGTGTTGCTCAGGCCGAAGGCCCCGTCCCGCACGCTGTCGGTCCAGATGGAGGTGTAAGCCCGGATGCGGTCGTGGCCCAGCAGCTCCCGGCTCATGAGGGCGATGTCCCAGGCGGAGGTCAGGTGTTCCCCCTCCGCGGGCAGGCCGGTGCAGTTGGCGAAGCGGGTGTCCTCCATGCCCAGCTCCCCGGCCCTTTCGTTCATCCGGGCCACGAATTCCCCCTCGCTCCCCGCCACGGCCTCCGCCAGGGCCACGGCGGCGTCGTTGGCGGAGGCCACCGCCACGCTTTTCAGCAGATCCCCCACGCTCATGGCCTCCCCCTCCTTGAGGAAGATCTGGCTGCCCCCCATCCCGGCGGCGTGGGCGGAGCAGCGCACCACCGTCTCCTCCGACAGGCTGCCCCCGTCCAGGGCCTCGCATACCAGCAGCATGGTCATGATCTTGGTGACGCTGGCGGGGGACAGACGGGCGTGGGCGTTGTGCTCATAGAGACTCGTCCCCGTCTCCCGCTCCATCAACACCGCGGCGCCCACGCGCCCCGCCACGTCCTCCAGGCTGCCGAGGGCCTCCACGGCCTCCCAGGGCTCCGGGTCGAAGACCTCTTCCTCCTCCGAAGCCAGGGTGGGCCGGAGCAGCAGTGAGAAGGCCAGAATAAAACAGAAGCAGAGCTTCCGGACATCCATAAGGATCTCCCCCTTTCCCCTTCACCCTATGCCTCGGTTGACAGGAACATGCCGGGGGGCTAAAATATGATAAGCGTTGATTAAAGGAAAACGGAGCGTATTTCATGAACGATATGATCCTGCTGAAGCCCGGCGAGCTGGTGCTCAAGGGCCTGAACCGCCATTTCTTCGAGGACCGGCTGCGGGCCAACGTGGCCCGGCGGCTGCGGAGCCTGGGGGAATTCCGCATCACCTCCGTCCAGTCCACCATCTACGTGGAGCCCCTGTCGGAGGGCATCGACATGGAGGAGGCCTTCCGCCGCTGCCATCAGATCTTTGGCATCATCGCCGTCTGCCGGGCCGCCGCCTGCCCCAAGGAGAAGGAGGCCATCGCGAAGACGGCGGTGGAATACCTGGGGGAGCAGCTGAAAAACGCCAAAAGCTTCAAGGTGGAGTCCAAGCGCAGCGACAAGACTTTTCCCATGACCTCCATCCAGCTGAGCCAGTATGTGGGGGGCGTCATCGGGGAAGCTTTCCCCGACCTGCCCGCGGATATGCACCACCCCGATCTGGAGGTGAACGTGGAGATACGGGAGCAGGCGGCCTATGTCCACGCCGGGGGCGAACCGGCGGCGGGGGGGCTGCCCGTGGGCACCTGCGGCCGGGCGGTGAGCCTCCTTTCCGGCGGCATCGACAGCCCTGTTTCCACTTGGATGATCGCCCGCCGGGGCGTCCAGATCATCCCCGTCCACTTCTTCTCCTTCCCCTACACCAGCGAGCTTGCCAAGCAGAAGGTGCTGGATCTGGCCAAGCTGCTGCTGCCCTGGTGCGGGCGGCTGACGGTGGAGATCATCCCCTTCACCCACATCCAGGAGGAGATCCGGGACAAATGCCCGGAGCCCTATTTCACCCTCATCATGCGCCGCTTCATGATGCGGCTCAGCCAGGAAGTGGCCCTGGCCAACGGCTGCGGCGCCCTGGTGACCGGGGAGAACCTGGGCCAGGTGGCCAGCCAGACCATGGAGGCCCTGCGGTGTACGGAAGCGCCCCTGACGCTGCCGGTGCTGCGGCCCCTCATCGGCATGGATAAGGAAGAGATCATCCGGAGGGCCCGCGAGCTGGGCACCTTCGAAACCAGCATCCTCCCCTATGAGGATTGCTGCACCGTCTTCACCCCCAAGCACCCCCGCACCCGTCCCACCCCGGAGGAGGTGGAGGAGGCGGAGGCCGCCCTGGATGTGGAGGCGCTCATCAAAGAGGCCCTTGCGGGCATGGAAAGGGTGCAGATCAAGCATGAAAGCTGAACAGTGGAAGGCAGAGATCCTCTGCGTGGGCACGGAACTCCTGCTGGGGGACATCGTGAACACCAACGCTAGTGAGCTGAGCGCCGCCCTCAGGGGCTTGGGCATCGGCGTCTATTGGCAGAGCGTGGTGGGGGACAACCCCGCCCGGCTGCGGCAGGCCGTGGAGACCGCCAGGGACCGGGCCAACCTCATCATCACCACCGGGGGCCTGGGCCCCACCTACGACGACCTGACCAAGGACGTCGTCTGCGAAGTTTTCGGCGTGCCTCTGAAGCTGCATGAGGAGGAGGCGGAGAAGATCCGGGCCTTCTTCGCTCAGAAGGACCGGCAGATGCCGGAAAACAACCTGCGCCAGGCCATGCTGCCGGAGGGCTGCACCGTTTTCTCCAACTTTAACGGCACCGCGCCCGGCTTCGCCTTCGTTGCGGACGGCGCCACGGTGATCCAGCTGCCCGGCCCTCCCAGGGAGATGCGCCTCATGCTGGAGACCGGGGTGATCCCCTATCTCCGGGGAAGTACGGACGAGATACTTGTCAGTAAGGATATCCGCATCTTCGGCCTGGGGGAGAGCAGCGTGGAGGCAAGGCTCCACGACTATATGGAGAGCCTTGTGAATCCCACCCTGGCCCCCTATGCGGGCACCGCGGAGGTGCGCCTGCGGGCCACCGCCATGGCCCCGGACGAGGCTTCTGCGGAAGCCATGCTGGAGCCCGTGATCCAAAAGGTGCGGGAGGAGCTGGGGGATCTCATTTACGCCGTGGATGAACCCAAGCTGGAATCCGTCTGCCTCCGTCTGCTGAAGGAGAAAGGCCTCACCTTCGCCGCCGCCGAGAGCTGCACCGGGGGCCTCATCGCCAAGCGATTCACCGACCAGTCCGGGGCCAGCAGCGCCTTCATGGGAGGCGTGGTGTGCTATACGAATTATGTGAAGCACCATGTGCTGGGCGTGCCCCAGGAGACTCTGGATGAATTCGGGGCCGTCAGCGCCCAGACCGCCGCGGCTATGGCCGAGGGGGCAAGGCGGGTCTGCGGCAGCGATATCGCCGTATCCGTCACCGGCTGCGCCGGGCCCAACAGCGACGAGCGGGGCACCCCCGTGGGCACCGGCTTCGTGGGCTTCGCTTCTCCGGAGGGCACCATCGTGAAGCCCATCCAGATGGGGAAGGACCGGGAGTGGGCCAGGGTCTACGCCGCCTCCTTCGCCTTCGACCTGATCCGCCGCTATCTGACCGGCTGCCTGGAATAATCCCTTTCCCCTTGGAGCCGGGGAACAAACCGCCGGATATCGATGAAAAGTTCCCCATTTCCCTTGCGGAATGGGGAACTTTTTCCAAAGCCTCTGCGTCCAACGGAGAAAGAAGCAAGGAAAGGAGCCCTGCAGAATGAAAAGAGCATTGTGTCTGGTCCTGGCCCTGGTGCTGATCCTGGCCCTGGGCATGCCCGCCGCCGCCGAATCGGCGGAGGAGCAGCTGAAGCGGGTGACCCTCCAGGTCAAGACCACCCTGGATATCGGCGACGACTACGATTCCTTCAACGGCGACAGCTATACCTACGGCGACAGTACCTGGTGGTGGCTGTGCTGGGAGAAGGAGGACGAGAGCCTCTACGTCACAAGCGACGACAACGGCAAGGTCTATTCCCTGGACCATTATTACTACAATGAGGAGTATTCCCGCTCCTCCGGTCTCCATTTCCCCTCCTTCGGCTTCGCGGAGGCCAAGGCGGGGGCGGAAGCCTTCCTGCCCAGGGTGCTGGGCAAGGGCGAGGGCTTCGTCCTCAATGAGCAGCAGGACCGCCTGCGGGACTATGGCCGCTATTCCCTCTCCGGCACCCTCACCCTCAACGGGGTGGCCTCGGAGGTAGGTATCTACCTGAGCTTCCGCACCTCTGACGGGCTGCTGACCTCCTTCCGCCGGGACGACGCGGAGACCTTCATCACCGGCGGCGTCCCCTCCGCCGTGCCCGCGGTCACCCCGGCCCAGGCCCTGCAGGCCCTGCGGGGCGCTTTGAGCACCAGCCTCAGCTGGGCCTACTCTGACTATGAGAAGCACGAAGTCCGCTTGACTTATTTCGTGAACCTGGACCACAGCGTCATGGTGGACGCCCAGACCGGCGCCCTGCTGGACCGCTGGGACGGGGGCATGCGGGGCGGCGGCGCCAACGGCTTCGGCGTGGAGATGGAGGAAGCCCCTGCCGCCGCGGACGACGCCAAAAGCCTTACCCCCTATGAGATCGCCGCCGCGGAGAAATTCGAGGGCGTGCTGGACGGGGAAGCCCTGAAGGCCTTCGCCATGGCGGAAGAAGCCTTCGGCATCACCGATGATTATGAGCTGGGCACCGTCACCTACCGGGCCGCCCAGCCCAGCGTGGACCCCGCCGAGCTGCCGGAGGGGGAGGAGGCGGACGACACGGTCATCGCCACCTTCCGCCTGTCCAAGCCCCTCACGGGGGCGGGCTTCGGCATCACCCAGGAGGAATACGACAGCCTGGTGGAGAGCGGCTATGCCCCCACCGTCTGGAAGGAATTCACCGCCGACGCCCGCACCGGGGAGATCCAGGGCCTCTACACCCGGTACAGCGGCTTCGGCTGGAAGGAGCAGAAGGAGGGCGCGGACCCCGCCATTTCCGATACCGCCCTCCGCTTCCTGGAAAAGCGCTACGGCGGCTGGATGCCCCTCTGCGAGCAGACCTCCGCCAGCCAGAATAACTGGAACGTCCCCGTCAATCACTTC
>Ga0310786_10006539_pt1 | contig 15461 bp, 9 predicted proteins | sample AusTroGonzalo_MG_FD_203881 | JGI IMG/M metagenome (GOLD analysis project Ga0310786, IMG submission 203881) | Bovine rumen microbial communities from tropical cattle in Woodstock, Queensland, Australia - Gonzalo_03 (v2) (version 2) | ecosystem: Host-associated > Mammals > Digestive system >... | reverse complement strand
CCGTGCGTGTCCCAGCCCGCCTTGCGGTGGACCTGGAAGCCCTTCATGGTCTTGAAGCGGCAGAAGGTGTCTTTGATGGAGCGTGCCAACACGTGGTGAATGCCCGGATGTCCGTTGGCCGAGGGAGGACCCTCGAAGAAGACGAACGAGGGACAGCCTTCGCGTTCGCTGATGCTACGGTGGAACAGGTCTTCGCGGTTCCACGTATTGAGTATTTCGTGGTTCACCTCGGTCAAATTGAGGTGGTCGTGCTCAGGAAATTTCTTTGCCATTTATGTAGTTATTGTAATCCGTTCTTAAAAAAACGGCGCAAAAATAGCAAAATCATATCGAATGACAAAACTTTGCAGCAAGAATCTTTCGTTAGACCGTTTTATCACTTCATTTTCATGCCGAAATTGTACATGATGAAGCTGTAGATATCGGCCTGCTCCTCCAATACTTTTGCCAGCGGCTTCCCACCACCGTGACCGGCTTTCGTGTCGATGCGGATGAGCACGGGGTTCGGCCCGCTATGGCACTCCTGTAGGGTGGCGGCAAACTTGAACGAGTGAGCCGGTACTACGCGGTCGTCGTGGTCGGCGGTGGTCACGAGCGTAGCAGGGTAGGAGGTGCCTGGTTTCAGGTTGTGGAGCGGTGAATAGGCGCGTAGGTACTCGAACATCTCCTTCGAGTCGTCGCTGGTGCCATAGTCGCTGGCCCAGTTCCAGCCGATGGTGAATTTGTGGTAGCGCAGCATGTCCATCACTCCCACCTCGGGAATGGCCACGCGGAACAGGTCGGGGCGCTGGGTCATGCAGGCTCCCACGAGCAGACCGCCGTTGGAACCGCCCACGATGGCCAGCCGTTCGCTGCTGGTATAACCCTCGCGAATGAGCCATTCGGCAGCGCCGATGAAATCGTCGAACACGTTCTGTTTCTGCATCTTAGTGCCTGCAATGTGCCATTCCTCGCCATACTCGCCGCCGCCGCGCAGCGTCACTTGGGCGTAGATGCCTCCGTTCTCGAGGAAAGGAATACGGAGGGCTGAGAAGCCGGGGCCGAGCGAGATATTGAAGCCACCGTAGCCATAAAGGTAAACGGGGTTCTTGCCGTTGCGCTTGAGCCCTTTCTTATAGGTCAGGAACATCGGAATGCGTGTGCCGTCCTTGCTCTGGAAGAACACCTGCTCCGAGGTGTAGTCTTCCTGACGGAATTTCACCTTGGGTGCGGTGTAGAGCGTGCTTTCGTTTTTGTCCATGTCGTAGCGATAGACGGTGCCTGGCTGTGTGAACGAGGTGAAGGTGTAGAAGCACTCGGGTTCTTTTTCATCGCCCGTGAAGCCTACGCTGCCCACCGACGGCAGTTTCACTTCGTGGCGCAGCTGGCCGTTGAGGTCATAGAGGAAAGCGTGGTCGGAAGCATCCTTTTGGTAGGTAAGGATAAATTGGCGGTTGATAACGGACACGCCGCCGAGCACGTTCTGCTGTTCGGGAATCAGTTCCTGCCAGCTCTCAACGCCCGGCTGGCGGATGTCAGCGGTCATGATGCGTCCCTTGGGGGCTCCGTAGTTGGTGTAAATCCAGATGCGGTCGCCGTCATCATACACGGGGCCGTACTGAAAATCCATGTCAGAGGTCATCTGAATCAACTGCGAATTCGGTTTTCTCAGATCGCGTACGAAGAGGTTGTTGCCGGCTCCTGCTCCGCTTTCGTAGAGAAACATCATAGTCTCTTTCTCATTGACACTGACGGTGTAGAAGCGCATTGGCTGCGTTGGATTTTGGTAGAACAGGACATCTTCTTCCTGGGGTGTCCCTAACTTATGGAAATAGACTTTGTGACCAGAATTAACGTTTGAAAATTCTTTACCTTCCGTGGGACGGTCGTAGGCCGAGTAGAAGAAGCCGTCGCCCAACCAGGCAGGCACTGAGAACTTCGTCCACTCGATGTGGTCGCCCGTCAGCTGTCCGGTCTTCAGGTCGATGACGAAAATCTCCTCCCAGTCGCTGCCGCTGCGCGAGATGGCATAAGCGACCCACTTGCCGTTGTTGGAAAAAGAGATGCCTTTCAGGGCTACTGTGCCGTCGGTGCTCAGCGTGTTGGGGTCGAGGAACACGCGCGGCTCGCCGCCCAGTGCGTCCATCTGATAGATCACGCTCTGGTTCTGCAGGCCGTCGTTGCGGGAGAAATACCATTTCCCGTGGCGCTTGCGGGGCGCAGAGATCTTCTCGTAGTTGGAAAGTTCGGTCAGGCGTTTCAGCAGCTTCCTGCGGAAGGGAATTTTCTGCAGATAGGCGTTGGTGACACGGTTCTCGGCTTCCACCCAGGCTGATGTCTGCTCGCTGGTGTCGTTCTCCAGCCAGCGGTAGGGGTCGTTGACTTTCACGCCGAAATACTCGTCTACGGTGCCGTCTTTGGCGGCTTTGGGGTACTGCAGGTTCTGTGCCTGCATCATGTTCGTGGCAATCATGGCCATCACTAAGATAATGAATCTTTTCATGTTAATATTTGTTTGTCTTGAATACCTCTTTTGTCGTTGTTTGCGTGCAAAGATACAAAATAATTCATAAAAAAGGGGGCCAGAGCGAAAAAATTGTGAATAATGAATTGTGAATAATGAATTTTTCCGTACCTTTGCGCCCACTAAAGCGTGCAAGACGTGAAAATCAAGGAAATCATTGCTGCCCTTGAACGGTTCGCGCCTCTGCCCTTGCAGGAAGACTACGATAATGCCGGCCTGCAATGCGGATTGACAGAGACGGAGGTTTCAGGGGCATTATTGTGTTTGGACGTGACCGAGGAAGTGCTGCGCGAAGCGGTGGATCTCGGTTGCAATCTGGTCGTGAGTCATCATCCGCTGCTCTTCCACGGACTGAAGCAGGTGACGGACTCCACGCTCGTGCAGCGTTGCGTCCGCCTGGCTGTGCAGAATGATATCTGCATCTATTCGGCCCATACGAACATGGATAATGCCGAGGACGGTGTCAATTTCAAGATGGCCGAGAAGCTTGGGCTCATCGATGTGCAGTTGTTGTCTCCCAAGACGGTGACACTGCCCAGTGGCCGCACGGTCAAATGTGGCAGCGGAGTGCTCGGTTATCTCCCGCTGGGCGAGGACTCGTTGGCCTTCCTCCAGCGCGTGAAACAGGCTTTCGGCATCGAAGCCCTGCAGCATAATGCCCTGTTGGAGCGCCCGGTACAGAGCGTGGCTATCTGCGGTGGTGCCGGCGACTTCATGCTCGACGAGGCGCTGCGTGCTGAGGCCGATGCCTTCCTCACGGGAGAGATGCACTACCACCTGTGGTTCGGCCACGAACAGGAGATACAGATCGCTGTGCTCGGCCACTACGAGAGCGAGCAGTACACGCGCGAAATCTTCCGTCGCATCATCGAGGACGTGGCCCCGATGCTCCCTGTCTATGACACTGAGGTAATCACTAATCCAATAAGGATTCTTTAGGGGGGCCCTGAGTCTTCTGACCCCCATAAGCCTCATGAGCTTTAAACTTTAGACTCTAAACTTTAAACTACTATAAAAACAATGGCAAGAGAATCAAAGAAAGATCCCCAGGATCTCAGCATTGAGGAGAAGCTGAAAAACCTCTACCAACTCCAGACGATGCTCTCGGAGATTGACAAAATCAAGACCCTTCGTGGTGAACTGCCTCTCGAAGTGCAGGACCTCGAGGACGAAATCGAAGGTCTCACCACCCGTATCGAGCGTATGCAGTCTGACATGGCTGCCATGCAGGAAGAGGTGTCGCGTCGCCGGGTAGCCATCCAGGACAACAACGCCAACATCGAGCGCTACAACAGCCAGCTGGATAATGTGCGTAACAATCGTGAGTACGAGAACCTGACCAAGGAAATCGAGTACTTGGAGCTCGACAACCAGCTCAACGAGAAGAAGATTCGCGAGGCAACAGCCGCTATGGAAAACAAGCAGGAGGAAATCCGCCGCTGCTCGGACAACGTCACCGAGCGCCGCACCGACCTCGACATCAAGAAGAGCGAGCTCGACGAGATTATCTCTGAGACCCGCGCCGAGGAAGAGAAGCTGCGCGAGCGTTCCAAGAGCCTCGAGGCTACCATCGAGCCCCGTCTGCTGTCCTCTTTCAAGCGTATTCGCAAGAACTCGCGCAACGGCCTCGGTGTTGTCTATGTGCAGCGCGATGCCTGTGGCGGCTGTTTCAACAAGATTCCGCCCCAGCGCCAGCTCGATATCCGTATGCGTAAGAAGATTATCGTCTGCGAGTACTGCGGCCGCATCATGATCGACCCCGAACTCGCTGGCGTACAGCTGCAGAAGCCCGCTGACGAGAAGCCCAAGCGCCGCAGCCGCAAGAAGGCCGAGAAGAAGGAGGAGGATTAACCCTCCGCAGCCTTGGTCTTAGCGACCGCAGACCTTGCTTCTAAGCATCTAAGACGTAGCGTCTCACACCGTCAGACGCTACGTCTTATTCGTTGAGGATACTGCGCCTGATGGCGATAAGATGATGTCCTATGCGTCGAAGACGCACTGCCTTGTGAACAAAGAATCTGCATCCTAAAACAGAAAAATGAGGGTTTTCCGTTATTTTTTTCATCATTCGCTTTTCATTATTCATTAAAAAGTAGTACCTTTGCGCCCGACTTTCTAAACAACATAAAGTCTAACTTTGTCAACTCATTCATTTTTATTTAATTAACCCTATGTCAAACTTAACAAACATTCAGCCCCTCGAGGACTTCGATTGGGAAGGTTTCGAGAAAGGCGCCGCTCAAGCTGAGCAAAGTCGCGAGGAACAGGAAGCTGCTTACGACAAGAGCCTCAACAATGTAGGCGACCACGATGTCGTGGACGGCACTGTCATCTCCATCAACAAGCGCGAAGTAGTCGTCAACATCGGCTACAAGAGTGACGGTATCATCTCCGCCAACGAATTCCGCTACAACCCCGACCTGAAGGTAGGCGATACCGTAGAGGTCTATATTGAGAATCAGGAAGACAAGAAAGGTCAACTCATCCTCTCTCACAAGAAGGCTCGCGCCACCAAGAGCTGGGAGCGTGTTAACGCTGCCCTCGAGAGCGAGGAAATCGTCAAGGGTTTTGTCAAGTGCCGCACGAAGGGCGGTATGATTGTCGATGTCTTTGGCATCGAGGCATTCTTGCCCGGCAGCCAGATCGACGTGAAGCCCATCCGCGACTACGACGTATTCGTAGGCAAGACCATGGAGTTCAAGATTGTGAAGATCAATCAGGACTACCGCAATGTTGTTGTCAGCCACAAGGCACTCATCGAGGCCGAGCTGGAGCAGCAGAAGAAGGAAATCATCGGCAAGCTGGAGAAAGGCCAGGTGCTCGAGGGTGTCGTCAAGAATATCACTTCCTATGGTGTATTCATCGACCTCGGTGGCGTCGATGGTCTCATCCACATCACCGACCTCAGCTGGGGCCGCGTCAGCGATCCGCATGAGGTGGTTGAACTCGACCAGAAGCTCAATGTCGTTATCCTCGATTTCGACGAGGAGAAGAAGCGCATTGCTCTCGGCCTGAAGCAGCTGACTCCTCATCCCTGGGATGCTCTGGATGCCAACCTCAAGGTGGGCGACAAGGTCAAGGGCAAGGTCGTTGTCATGGCCGACTACGGTGCATTCATCGAGGTCGCTCCCGGTGTCGAAGGTCTCATCCACGTCAGCGAGATGTCTTGGAGCCAGCATCTGCGTAGCGCTCAGGACTTCATGAAGGTGGGCGACGAAGTAGAAGCTGTCATCCTCACCCTCGACCGCGAGGAGCGCAAGATGTCTCTCGGCATCAAGCAGCTCAAGGACGATCCCTGGGAGAACATCGAGCAGCGCTACCCCGTGGGCAGCAAGCACACCGCTCGCGTCCGCAACTTCACCAACTTCGGCGTCTTCGTGGAGATCGAAGAAGGCGTGGATGGTCTCATCCACATCAGCGACCTCAGCTGGACCAAGAAGATCAAGCACCCCAGCGAGTTCACCAAGATCGGTGAGGACATCGAGGTCGTTGTTCTCGAAATCGACAAGGAGAACCGTCGCCTGAGCCTCGGCCACAAGCAGCTCGAGGAGAATCCTTGGGATGTCTTCGAGACCGTCTTCACACGCGACAGCGTGCACGAGGGTACTATTGTAGAACTCATGGACAAGGGTGCAGTCATCCAGCTCGAGTACGGCGTGGAAGGCTTCGCTACTCCCAAGCACCTCACCAAGGAGGACGGCAGCCAGGCCCAGCAGGGCGAGAAGCTCCCCTTCAAGGTCATCGAGTTCAACAAGGACAGCAAGCGTATCATCCTCAGCCACAGCCGCATCTTCGAGGATGCTACCCGCAACGAGCAGCGTGAGGCCCGCAAGGCTGAGCGTGCTGCCAAGCGTCCCGCCAAGGAGGCTCAGCCCGCTATCCAGAACCAGGCAGCTGCCACCACACTCGGTGACATCGATGCTCTGGCTGAACTGAAGGCTAAACTGGAGCAGGGCAAGTAATCTTTGCCCCTTCTCACACGCGCAAACATTAATTATACTTAATAAACGGGCCGTTGACGCTGTTCAACGGTCCGTTTTCCGTTTTTTTACTTACCTTTGCCTTCGGAATTGACAAAATACATCCATAACGATACGATGAAACGCATCTTTATAGCCCTTATTTCAGCTCTCCTGTTGCCACTGCTCACTGCGCAGAAGGTTCAGGCACAGACGTGTGCACCCGTGGCAGTGTTTTCTTATATCAAGGACGGCGAACCTGTCGAGGAAACGACCAATGCCTATTCCGGTCCTGCACCTGTCACGGCCCATTTTACGGCCAACCCCTCGGGCGATGAAGGCTTCACGGCCATCTACGAATGGTGGATCTATCCCTCGTCAAGCCGCAAGGAACAGTGGATTGCCCATTATTCCGGCGAACAGTACGCCGAGATGGAATACACCTTCATGCAGAGCGGCACCTTTGACGTGGCCTTGAAGGTCACCTTCACCAACACCACCGACGGCTCAACGGTCGATTATCCTGACCCGGGCGAACATGTATTCAAGGTCACCGTGCAGGAGTCGAAGCTGGAGATGCCCAATGCGTTCTCGCCCAACGGCGACGGCTACAACGATGTCTATCGTGCCAAGCCTAATCATCAGAGTATCGTGGAGTTCAAGGCCACCATCTACAATCGCTGGGGACAGAAAATCTATTCGTGGGACGATGTCAACGGCAGCTGGGACGGCACCGTCAACGGCCGCACCGTTGAGTCGGGCGTCTTCTATGTCAATGTCGTGGCCAAGGGAGCCGATGGCGTAGAGTATAAAATCCGCAAGGACGTGAATATCCTGACGCTTTACAAAGAAAAGGATGGAACAGACCATTAGTGTTCTTGGCGCGCGTGTCCACAACCTCAAGAATGTGGATGTGGACATTCCGCGCAACAGCCTGACGGTCATCACCGGCCTCTCCGGCTCGGGAAAGTCGTCGCTGGCCTTCGACACCATTTATGCCGAGGGACAGCGTCGCTATATCGAGACTTTCTCGGCCTATGCCCGCAACTTCCTCGGCGGCTTGGAGCGCCCCGATGTGGACAAGATCACGGGACTCTCACCCGTCATCAGCATCGAGCAGAAGACCACGAACAAGAACCCGCGTTCCACCGTGGGCACCACCACGGAGATCTTCGATTTCCTGCGTCTGCTCTTTGCCCGTGCGGGCGAGGCGTTCTCCTGGCAGACAGGCGAACCGATGGTGAAATACACCGAGGATCAGATTGTGGAGCTGATCACCAACGACTATGCCGGCCACAAGATACAGCTGCTTGCGCCGCTTGTGAAAAACCGCAAGGGCCACTACCGCGAGCTCTTCGACAGCATTCGCCGCAAGGGTTTCATCTGGGTGCGTGTGGACGGCGAACTCATGGAGGTGCAGCCGGGCATGAAACTCGACCGCTACAGCAACCACAGCATCGAGGTCGTGGTGGACCGCTTAAGACCCGCGCAGCCTTCGAGCGATAGCGAGGCTTTCCCCCTAACGGGTGAGCGGGGAGAGGGACAACGTCTTCGCAAGAGCGTGGAGCTTTGCCTGAAGATGGGCGAGGGGCTGATGATGGTCCTGGACATGGAGACAAACCAGGTGAAGCATTACAGCCGCCGCCTGATGTGCCCCACCACGGGCATGAGCTACGCTGATCCCGCGCCGCATAACTTCTCGTTCAACTCGCCCCAGGGATGGTGTCCGCGCTGCAAAGGTTTAGGCTATGTCAACCTCATCGACGTCAACAAGGTCATCCCCGACCGCTCGCTCTCCGTCAAGGACGGCGGCATTGCCCCTCTCGGCAAGGCCAAGAGTCAGATGATTTTCTGGCAGATGGAAGCGTTGCTGGATCGCTACGGAGTCACCATGGAGACGCCTTTGAAGGACGTGCCCGATGAGGCTATCGACGAAATCCTCAACGGCTGTCCCGAGCGCCTGCGCATCCCGGCAGCCACAGCCCACACGACCAACGACTACTACATCGAATACGACGGCCTCGTGAAATACATCTCCATGATGCAGGACAGCGAAGTCAGCGCTACCGCTCAGAAATGGGCGGAGCAGTTCTCGAAGACCGACACCTGCCCGGAGTGCCACGGCGCCCGCCTGAACCGCGAGGCTCTGCACTTCCGTATCGCCGGCAAGAACATCGCCGAGCTGGCAGACATGGATATCAAGGACTTGCTGACATGGACCGAAGAAATAAGATCGATGATAGATGAATACAATTCTCATTCATCAATCCTCAATCCTCAATCATCAGTCATCAGTGATCAATCATCAATCATCAATCCTCAATCATCAATAACCAACCCGCAATTCTATCAGATTGCTCCTGAAATACTGAAGGAAATCCATGCCCGTCTGCAGTTCCTTTTCAATGTGGGCTTAGATTATCTCAGCCTCTCCCGCACCAGCATGAGCCTCAGCGGCGGTGAGAGCCAGCGTATTCGCTTGGCCACACAGATTGGTTCCAAGCTCGTCAATGTCCTCTACATCCTCGATGAACCCTCCATCGGCCTCCACCAGCGCGACAACCGCCGCCTCATCGGTTCGCTGAAGGAGTTGCGCGACACGGGCAACACTGTCATCGTCGTGGAACACGACGAAGAGATGATGCGCGAGGCCGACTATATCGTGGACATCGGTCCCTTTGCCGGCCGCAAGGGTGGGGAAGTGATGTTTCAGGGAACGTATGACGCCCTGGTGCAAGAAGAAGCCGGTGCACAGCGACACCCCTCCCTGGGAGGGGCTGTGGGTGGGTCCTTAACCCGCGATTATCTCCTGGGGCTGCGCTCCATCGAGGTTCCTGCCACCCGCCGCCCAGGCAACGGCAAGTTCCTGGAGCTCTTCGGCGCTCGGGGCAACAACCTCAAGAACGTGGATGTGCGCTTCCCGTTGGGGACCTTCATCTGCGTCACGGGAGTCTCCGGCTCAGGCAAGAGCTCGCTCATCAACGACACCCTGCAGCCTATACTCTCGCAGCACTTCTACCGTTCGCTCCGCGACCCGCTGCCCTACGACAGCATGGCCGGTCTGGAACATCTTGACAAGGTGGTGACTGTAGATCAGAGTCCCATCGGCCGCACGCCGCGCTCCAACCCCGCCACCTACACGGGCGTGTTCTCAGACATCCGCGACCTCTTTGTGTCTCTGCCCGAGGCCCGCATCCGCGGCTACAAGAGCGGGCGCTTCTCGTTCAACGTCAAAGGTGGCCGCTGCGAGGTGTGCAGTGGCAACGGCTACAAGACCATCGAGATGAACTTCCTGCCCGACGTGATGGTGCCTTGCGAGGAGTGCCACGGCAAACGCTACAACCGCGAGACCCTGGAGGTGCGTTTCAAGGGTAAGAGCATCGCCGACGTACTGGATATGACCATCAACCGTGCCGTGGAGTTCTTCGAGAATCAGCCCAACATCCTCCAGAAGATTCGAACGCTTCAGGATGTGGGACTCGGCTACATCAAGCTCGGCCAGTCCTCTACCACCCTGTCGGGCGGCGAGAGCCAGCGCGTGAAGCTGGCCACGGAATTGTCCAAGCGCGATACAGGGCGCACGCTCTACATCCTCGACGAACCCACGACGGGCCTGCATTTCGAGGACATCCGCGTCCTCTTGGGCGTGCTCCAGCGCCTGGTCGATAAAGGCAACACCGTGCTCGTCATCGAGCATAACCTCGATGTCATCAAGAGCGCCGACTATTTGATAGACTTAGGCCCCGATGGCGGCCGTGGCGGCGGTCAGATTCTGGCCTGCGGCACACCCGAGGAGGTTGCCCGCTGCCAGGAAGGTTACACCGCCCCTTTCCTACGAGATTTATTTAACAATTGAATATTATGTTACTGACAACCACACCGACCATTGAAGGTCACCCCATCCGAGAGTATAAAGGCGTTGTAACAGGTGAAGTCATCATCGGCGCCAACGTCCTGAAAGATTTTATGGCCAGCCTCACCGACTTCTTCGGCGGCCGTAGCGGTTCCTACGAGAAAGTGCTTATCGAAGCCAAGGACGGTGCCATCAAAGAGATGATGCAACGTGCTCAGGCCCTTGGAGCTAATGCCGTTGTAGGCATTGACCTCGACTATGAGACCATCGGTCAATCTAGCTCCATGCTGATGGTTGCTACCAGCGGAACCGCTGTCGTCATCTGATCTTTTTCTTTGGAGGCTTTGCTCGCATTTCTTTGTCCCTTTTGATGTCTAAACATTAAAAAGGTAGCTTTTCTTTTGGCTGTTCAGCGGAAACTCTGTATTTTTGCCCACAAAACCATAATAAGCATAGCAATGAGCACAGCAATACTTACAAGTCTGCTTGAGTATCTGACAGGAGCCCTGACTCCTGATAATAAGCAATGGTTAGCTGACCATCTCTACCAACAAGTTCGGGAGGAGGAATCGTTGACCCCATATACGATGGAGGAAATCGATAATATGCTCCACGAGGCAGAGGAAGACTATGTTGCCGGACGATACAAGACAAACGACGAAGTCTTTGGCCACAAAAATGCTCTCACCCTATGAAGGTCCTTAAGAAATTAATCAAAGAGATCTCTTAATCCTAAACGCCTCCGGCGTCCCCTTAAACCCCTTAAACCCTTAAACCCCTTTGAACCCTTAAACTCTTGAACCCTTTGAACCGTTTATGAAATAAACAATATTAACATACAGACAGAAGCGTCCGCTTAGATTCTTGTTTCGGGAATTTCGCCAAAAATCAAAGAAGCAAGCAGGGTATTTGCCGAAACCTCAGAAACGTAGACGAAGTAATTTGTCCACGTTTTCTTTTTGTGTCTTATTCGAAACTCCAAGACGTATGCTCAAAAACCAACAATCTTATAGACTCATATAAACCTCAATACTCAATGCCGTAACAAAAAGTGCGGACAATGCCATCAGTGGTATCTGTTCCGCTATCGTGAAGGCAGAACACACGGATGCGACCCGACAACGACATAAGATTATGGGTACATTCGGCATCAAGAAGCAGCTTTGCAGTTGCATCCTCCAAGCCCACTGTGCACATCAGAGATAAGACCTCCCCAATCAAACGCCCTCAGTTCGCCACTCCCTTGGGACTGGCGAACTGAGGTGCGTGGGGAGGTCATAACCAGCGAAGCGCACACCAGAGCAGTGGCCACAACGCCATAAGAGAACGTGAAACGGCAAGCTCGGTACAAGTCACATTCAACAGGCCACATCAATGGAGGCCATCGAGGAGTAGCCCGCTGCCAAGCTCGCCAGCGGCAAACGAAGCCTGAGCACAGAAGCAAAGGAGGTGACTACAACAGGTCACCCCAAACAAAAAGCCCACTCACACGAGGCGAATGGGTAAATGAAGAATGACGTTTCCTGTCAAAGGTTGGCTGTTAGGAAGGTAGCATTGCCAAAGATATAAAGGATGTTCTCGCTTGCTGGCACGAGGATTGTCTCGCCCTGACGGATCTGAACACCGTTGATATTGGCTTCGCCCCAAAGACAAACGACGACGATAAATGAGTCACAGTGGAAATCCACTTGCTGAGCCACCTGCACTACGACGCGGTGAACCGTGAAGTGAGGACAGTTGATGAGCTGAGAGACGGGTTTAGTGCTGTCATAGCTGCTTCGATATTCTGGCCACACCTGATAGTCAATGGCATCCTTGGCCTCTTCGATGTGCAGCTCACGCGGCTGACCGTGAGCGTCCTTGCGCCCGTAGTCATATACGCGATAGGTGATGTCGCTCGTTTCCTGAATCTCGGCAAGGAAGTTGCCTGCACCGATGGCGTGAAGACGACCAGCAGGGAGAAAAAAGAGGTCGCCCTCATGGGCCTCGTGCGCAGCTATTACATCCTGCATGGGCGAATGGCCATTCACGACCTCAGCTGTGGCAAGCTGTTTGTAGTCCTCAGGCGTGATGCTCTTATTAAGACCTGCATAGATTTTACTGCCCACATCGCTCTTGATGACATACCACATCTCTGTCTTGCCAGCACATCCGTGACGCTGCATTGCCAGCTTGTCATCGGGATGGACCTGTACGCTGAGGTCCTGACGCGAGTCGATGAACTTCACGAGCAGGGGAAACTTGTTGCCATACTTCTTATAGACTTTGCGGCCAACCAATAATTCCTTGTATTTGTCAATCAGCTGTGTGAGTGTCAGTCCCAAATCTACATCATCCACGAGACCTCGCTCCACGGCCACGCTCTCATGTTCGGGCACACCGCTCACCTCCCAACTCTCACCGATATTGGGCTGGGCGGTGAAGATGCCCTTGAACGGGGCTATCTGATAGCCCCCCCAAATGGTGGTATTCAAATATGGAGAGAATTTATACGGTTTCATTGCAATCTCAATAATCTTAATAGAGCTTCCATATAATAGTAGTCGGCATAGATAATGCTGGCATCGATTTCTGACCCGGCAGGGTGGTGACCTGTAGAGTGCATAAGGAAGGCCACGTTGTTGTCGCGGCTTTGGTAGCGGTCGGTGCTGAGGTCACGAAGCATGGAGATGGCAGCCTCGCGATAGGTGTTGCCCTTCTCATTTTCTACGAATTGACAGAGTTCCAACAGGGCGGAGGCCACGACGCACGCGGCAGAAGCATCCTTTGGTGCTTCCGTTCCCCTTGGGTCGTCCATATCCCAGATGGGAACCCAGTCGTCGCTTGTCTCGCGGAGTCGTTTCAGATAGATGTCCGTTACCTTTTGGGCGAAATCGAGGAAACGTTTGTCCTTGGTGAACCGATAGACCATGGTGTAGCCATAGATGGCCCACGACTGCCCGCGGCTCCACATGGAGGAATCACTGTAGCCCTGATGCGTCACGCCCTTGATGAATTTGCCCGTAAGCGTATTATAGACAGCCACGTGGTAGCAACTGCCATCCTTGCGGAAGTGGTTCTCCATCGTGGTCTCTGCATGACGGACTGCGATCTCTCGCCATTTTTCACTTCTCACTCTATCACTTTTCATTTCTTCTGCAGCCCACAGCAGCAGTTCCAAATTCATCATGTTGTCCATGATGGTGTTATGCCCGCCGTAGTCTTTCACATGGCGCGGCCAGCTAAGGATGGTTCCCACCTTATCATTAAATAATGTGGCCAGTGAGTCGGCTGCTTGCAGGGCTAACCGCTTATAGTGCTCGTTCTCTGTCACTTCATATCCCTTCAGCATGGAATTGATGGTGATGAAGCCGAGGTCGTGATCATAGACGGCCGTATCGATGATGGGCGCGATGGCATCGGTATATCCCGTAGCTGCCTTCTGTACGGCTTCGCTACGGTTGTAGTCGAATGCCATCCACAGGATGCCTGGCCAGAAGCCCGAACACCATTCTTCGGCTTTGGCCTTGCGGCAATTCCATGTTTGTTCGCCAGTGAGGATATTGCGTGGCATCATCGTAAAGTCGTATGGGCGCAAAGCCTCTAATGCCCTATCTACCTGTGAAGAGCAATAAGACAGTTGCTGGTTCACATTAAATTGTCCTATCTCTTTAGTAAACACCACGTCGCTGACGTGATTACCCACATACATCGGTACATAGTCGGCGGTGGCGTACCAACGCGGTTTGTCAGGCATATCATCATAAATAGTTTGTCCGTTGATCTTCAAACCTTCAAAGGTGACGTTTTGTACGCGATGGTCAGCGTCATAGCCGTTGATGATGGAAAGGTTGTGCGTTTCGCCATAATACCTCACATTCCTGAATGTCACATCCTCTACACCTCGTCCCGGTGCCGTACACCACTTCTGGTTGTAACTCACCTTCACCTGTGCGATGCATCCGTCTTCTATCTGCTCAATCCGAATATTGTCGAAGAGTACGTCGCGGACGAGATTGCCGTCGCCACAGTTGATGGCGAGACAGCCCTGATAATCCACCTGCGGCTCGGCCTGTCCCAGGATGTCAATGTTCTCATAGACAAGGTGTTCGATGGTGTCGCCCACCTCGGGGTTACCGTGAATACCGATAAAGATGGGATGCGCCACATCAGCCCAGAGCGTTGAGTTTTTCATGTGGACGTTCCGGCAATTGCCGCTGAAACCCTTACGGGTGGCGTAGGCCGTGGTGCAGTCATCTGAGTTGCGACAGAACACGCGGTCAAGTAGCACGTTCTGAGAGGCAAATACGTTCAACCCGTCGCCCCAGCCAGGATGTGAGATACTCCTCACATCATGCAGCGTCACACCGTCTGAACCGCCTGTAGGGCAGGTGTTCACAATCAAACCATCAATCAAAACATTCTTCGAGCGATAGACATGAGCGCCTTCATAACCGCGAGGTGGACGAGCCACACCGCGACCTAAAATACTCACGTTCTCAGCATCATTGATGGCAAAGGTGCCGGTAAAGTAGCTGCCGCCAGCGAGATAGATAGTTGTGTTTGATGGTACGTAGATAGTATCCTGTTGATTGTAGAATCCAGGAGCATAGTACTTGAACTCTCGCCCCTGTGCCTTCGCCTCATGCTCTGCCTCTTCTTTGCTCACAGGCGGTTTGGACGTAAACACCAACAGATTATTGGTGATGTCTCCGTCAAGCTCCACACTCACGTTCTCAGGTTGGAACAGCAGGAATTGGACAGTGGAGTCATTCTGCACATTAGCTATCGTGCCGCGATAGTCGGGACGAATCCTTACTGTCTTGAATTTCTTGTTCTTGCTGATGACCTTTACAAAAACATCACCAGTGAAGTCAAAGAAACAGTAACTCATCTCAGATACCCTATGCTTCAAACCGGAGGGCTCCCATCCATTACGGGAGGGGTCGGGGGTGGGTCTTGCATTCACTTTCGCCATATAGGTGTCAATCCTTGTCCACTCCTTGTTCCCACGCGGCTGGATATACACGTCATAGTCATCCTTTAAGGAAGCACCCTTAGGTGCGGGATAGGTGAACACCTGATGAAGCCTCTTCCCCTCCGTCACCCCTTTCACCTTAAATTGATCGGCTTCGGGATTACGTTTGATTTCTCCACGCTTTTCGGC
>Ga0310786_10006537_pt1 | contig 15462 bp, 12 predicted proteins | sample AusTroGonzalo_MG_FD_203881 | JGI IMG/M metagenome (GOLD analysis project Ga0310786, IMG submission 203881) | Bovine rumen microbial communities from tropical cattle in Woodstock, Queensland, Australia - Gonzalo_03 (v2) (version 2) | ecosystem: Host-associated > Mammals > Digestive system >... | reverse complement strand
CTGGACAACTGGTATATGTGTATAAATTCCACTTGTCTTCATCATCAATATTAATTGTTTCGTAGGTCGAAGAATCAATGTATTTAATGCTTTTATACAAATTCCAATCTGCCTTTGATGTACAATCATATTGTCCATTTTCTACTGTGGAGCCAGCATCCCAAGAACCACCAGGACATACAACTTTATCTTCATCCTTATATAATTGTCCGCTTTTACATTTATCATATTCAGTATTACACGCATTAGAACCAGGTATACCATTATAATAATACCCAGGATTACATGGCCTGGTCAAACCAAACGCATCGGCACAAAAACAACATGCTAAACACACGCACAAAACTTTAACTGTACGCAATCTATATTCTGCGGTGTTTAGGTATCTCATTTCCCGTCCTTTGTTTAATTATCATAGTACATTATTTATATTTTCTATTACAAGAACTTTTTATGCGATTATGGTTTCTATTATCTTTTCAACTGCCTTATTCTGCACATAGGATTTTTTTGCCATTTTATCAAGCTTTGCTGGATTATCAAACAAATCGTCCAATGTAGATGCTAACCATTTTGCAGATAATTTATCTTGGCTTATTACAAATCCGCCACCCAATTTGGCATAACATTCTGCATTAGCTGCTTGGTCTGGATTTATTGCCAATGGCACCAATATTGCAGGACGTCCTATGGTTTCTAATTCTACAACTGTACTGGCACCACTGCGACCAATTATTATATCCGCATCAATAATAGCCGATGCCATATCATGTACAAAAGACAAAACATTTGCACGTATTTTATGTTCTGCATAAAAGCGCTGTAATCTGGCAACATTTTCAGGTCGCGTTTGATGTGTGATGAATATTTTTTTATTTTTCATATCTTTAATTGCAATCGGTACAATATCGTCTAAAACCTGCGCCCCCAAAGAACCACCTGTCACTAAAATTTTATTTTCATGTTTTAGCGGAGCATTTGCAGATTCTAAAAAATCTGCACGAACGGGCAATCCTGTATAAACAATTTTAACGTTTGTTTGCTTTGGTAATCCATCAACAGTTTGAAAACTGGTCATCAAAGTTTTAACCCAACGTAATGCAAATTTATTAGCACGCCCAATTGCTGCATTTTGTTCATGCAAATATGTTGGTATTTTCCACACATGTGCCGCAAACACAGCTGGAACAGATGCATACCCACCAAAAGCAACCATTCTGTCTGGACGATTAAACATAAAACGAATAATTAACGCAACAGCAGAAAATCCAATCTTCATCAAAGCAATCATTTGTTTTATTTTGGATTTTGCCCCAACACCAGACGCCCAAATAAATACCATTTTAGCAGCTTTTGGCTTGCTGTCTTTTACCATTTTTAAAACACGACCATCCGAAGACACAGTCACACTGTGCCCACATTTTACTAATTCCGTGACAACACTAAGTGCCGGAAAAACATGCCCGCCTGTTCCACCTGTTGCAATCCATATTTTCATTTTGTCCCCCATCATTTATTCCATATATCTTCACGTATCAACGCTAAAATCATTCCAAACAATACACAGAAAGATACAAATGACACACCACCATACGATATAAAAGGCAAAGTCATACCTTTGTTAATAATCAAATGTAATGCAGTCATTAAATTAAAACAAATTTGTCCAGCAAACAAAGCAGCTGCACCTGACACAGCATAAACAACAAATCTGTCTTTGGCATGTATGGCATGATTTATCAAAATACTAAACAAAGCAAATAAAACAACTATTAAGCCACACGCCACCAAAGCACCCCAATCTTCTGCAATTGCAGAATACACAAAGTCATTTGTTGATTCAGGTAAAACATCTTTGACATAAGCTTCTTCGCCACTGCCCAATAATCCACCGTGTCTAATAGAATTTAATGAATACCATACCTGGGTAAGAGGTTTTACACTAAACATATCCATTGCACGTTCCCGCACGTGTGCCGTAGATAATGCAGCAACCGCCATTATTCCAACTAAAACACCAACACCAGGCAATAATTTCAAAGGGAATCCTGCAACCAATAACATTGCAAACAATACCGCGACATATAATGCTGCAGTTCCAATATCTGGATGTTTAAATATAATAAATGCGCAAATACCAAACGATATTATATAAGGCCACCAACTGAGCCATTTTAATTTCCATGCCTGTTTATTAAGAAATATATTGTCACCAAATGCCTTACGCATTTTATCAAGAAACCATGCTGTTAAAATTATAAACGAAGGCTTTAAAACATCAGCTGGCATAAAACCAAAACCACCAATATGCGCCCATCTGGCACTGCCTTTCATAATAACAGGATGTACAACTGTGATAAACAATCCAAATACACCAAACAAAGCACCCAAAACAGATAATTTAATAATTTGTTTTTTGTTTAACATACTAAAACCAAACAAACAGCCCAATCCAACAATATATGCAGGTATGGCTTTGACAATAAAATGAAACCATGGTTGCGGAGGACGCATGTGTGCTGCTTGGGCAGCGCCCGCTGTCACCATCATTATAGCACCTACGCAAACTAACAGTAAAATCATGCCCAGCAATTTGCGGTCTATTTCAAAATACCAACCTGTTAATTTACTGTCTTCACCACGCGTAATTCTTAGCATTTGATTGTCCCATTATTATGCAAATTTTAATAAAACCAAAGCTAATCCTGAAAACAATATCGATATGATAAAAAACCTATCTACGATTTTTGTTTCAGGCCAACCTAATTCTTCAAAATGATGATGTAATGGCGCACGTAAAAACACACGTCTGCCTGTACCAGTTATTTTACGTGTAATTTTAAAGCATACAGTTTGAATCAAAGAAGATAACAAAATTAAAACCATCATGCCAGCTGCTACCCCCATTATTATTTCAGATTTTAACAACATCGCGACAGTTCCCATAAAACCACCCAAGGCCAAAGAACCTACGTCACCCATGAATATTGAAGCAGGTTTTGCATTAAACCATAAAAAACCTAAGACAGCACCAAATGTTGCACCTAAAACAGCGTATAAACCACTGGCTTGGGGTAAAAACATTACAGCATCCATAAAACCAATTCTGGTTGCACCATACAAAGCAACTATCAACACTATCAACACAGGTATATATAATTTCGATAACATACCATCTAAGCCATCTGTGATATTTGTCGCATTAGCAGAACCGCATATAACAAAATATGCGAACAAATAATACAAAAATCCAACACCCCAAGACTCCAATGGCAATACCACACTAGAACCTAATACTATTGATAAATTTGGAACATATCCCGGCATTGTTTTATTGATAAAATAAGTTAAAACACCGACACATACTGCCTCTAACCCAAGACGCAAAGCCGGAGACAATCCATTTGATGCTTTCTTGGATTGACTTTTAATTTTCTTGTAATCATCTGCAAAACCAATAAAAGCAAATGCAACTAATGCACCTAGTGCAATCCATGCAGGCATACTATGTATCGGCATAAAGAACAATGATGAAACCAGTATAGCTAATACTATTAAAATGCCACCCATAGATGGTGTGCCTGCTTTTTTACGATGTTCCAATGGAACATTTTCACTGATTGGCTGACCTTTGCCTTGCCATTTATGCATTAACCGAATAAAGCTGCGACCAAACAATAACATTATAATAAAAGCTAATCCAAAAGATGCACCAAACTGCGCCCAACCACTTGTAAAAAATTGGATATTATTGTTAATAAGAAAATCTGTCAGCATAAAAAAACTCCTTTCCTGTATATTAGATATTTTATCACAAAACAACCCTTTGGCAAACGAATATAAGAAATAATTCAGAAATCTAGAATATATCGCCAATCATCGGTTTATTATTATTTTTTTCGTTTGTTTGTAATGGGTTTGGCGTTTGTCCAGGTTTGAATACCTCATTTATAATAATACCGTCTGAATCTTGGGTCGCAGATACACCATTAGCTCTATTTACCCGCATAAAAGTCATACCATCAGGAACAGCAAATGGTTGATTACTGGTATCTTTCAATGCAGCTGTCATAAAATCAGAAAAAACGCGTGCAGCCATATGAGAACCCGCACCTTTGCCCAGCGGTTTAGGTATATCATAACCCAAATACACACCAGCAATAAGATTTTTAGAAAAACCAATAAACCAAACATCTTTTACTTGATTAGTTGTACCCGTTTTGCCCGCAATTGTATGACCATATACACGCGCCTGCTTACCCGTACCACGTTCTACCGCCCCTTGTAATATAGAAACAATTTGATACAAACTTTGTTCATCAGATAATGGTTCTGTCTTTTCAACCTGTTTTGGTGGTAGCAAAGATTCATTCCATTCTAATTGCTCAGATTGTTTGCCATTTAATAAATTACCATATCTATCTTCTACATAATCTATCATCTTGGGTTCTATTACGCGTCCCCCATTTATAAAAGCAGAATACCCCAAAACTAATTTTTGTAATGTTGTTTCACCAGAACCCAAAGCCAAAGATTCGTTTAACCTGCTGGAATCCAAATCTTTTGGATAAACACCAAATCTTTGCGCAGAAGCAATAGCAGTAGGAACACCAATTTGTTCAACTAATCTGACCGTTGGTACATTACGAGATGTTTCCAAAGAAAAACGCAAAGGAATATTTCCTAAAAATTTTCTGTCATAATTTTCGGGTTTCCATTCTTTATTATTTTCACGCCAACCAACAATTGGAGCATCTAAAATTAAACTTTCTGGACTATAACCATTTTCCAATGCAGCCAGATATACAAAAGGCTTTATTGTTGAACCAATTTGACGATATGCCTGGGTGGCACGATTGAAAGAGCTTTCCCGAAAAGAACGCCCACCAGACATAGCTAAAATGCGCCCTGTGTGTGGATTCATAGCAATTATTGCACCCTGTAATTTTGGTTCATTTTCAGATTTATTTTTATTATATGCATCTAATTCTTTGGCTAATGCGGCAGATGCTGCACGTTGATATTCTGGCACAATAGTTGTTTTGATATACAAACCATCGTTATACAAAGTATCTCGCCCAATATTTTCTAGTAATTTACGCCGAACATCTTCTGCAAAATATTGGAAATCAGCTTCCATTTGTGCTGTAAAACCAGAATTTATATTTAATGGCTCTGCCGCAGCTGCTTCTGCTTCTGCTTTGGAAATATAGCCATCATCAACCATACGGCGCAGCACATAATTTCTGCGTTCAACCGCGCGATTTCTGTCATTTGGCGCTTTTGGCAAAGATGCCAAAAACGCACATTCTGATAAAGTTAAATCTTTTACAGGTTTATTAAAATACATCAAAGCAGCAGAACCCACCCCGTATGCACGTGCCCCCAAAAAAATTTCATTTAAATACAAAGTCATTATATGCTGTTTTGAAAAACTTCGTTCTAAACGCAATGCTAATATTGCTTCTTTGACCTTTCTAGAAATTGTTCTATCTGATGATAAAAAGAAATTTTTTGCAACCTGTTGTGTTATTGTTGAAGCGCCCGTAAATTTAGTATTAAAACCCACTGCATGCATTGCATTGTTAATACTGGCACGAATAATACCTTGGATATCAATTCCGGGATGTGTCCAAAAGTTTTGGTCTTCGGCAGCAACAAAAGCATTTATCAATTTAGATGGCATATCTTCAAAATCAATAAAAACCCGTCTTTCTTCGGCATATTCAATCAACAAAGAACCATCTGATGCATATAATCTGGTTGCCACAGGTGGTGTATAAGTAGCCAATTTTTTATAATCTGGTAAATCATGTCCATATACCAAAACCAACACTGCTAAACCAGCTATGCCAGCAACACAGCACCAAAAAATAAAGTTTATAAATTTGCGCAAAATTTTTTTGAATTTCATAGCAACAATTTTATGTTAAATATTTTAACAATGCAAGAAATGTTTAATATAAAAAACCGACATGATGCCGGTTTGTTTATAACTTATAATTCAACCTTGCCATTCGTTGCGACAATGTCAGGTCCGTCCAAAGATATTTTTCCGCCCGCCTCCCGAACCAATAATTCACCAGCAGCCATTTCTGCAAAATCCAATGGATCAGATACAAAAGCATCTATTTTACCAGCCGCAACCCAAGCTAAATCCAATGCTGGGCACCCTGTTTCACGTGCATTACCTGCAATTACTGGTCGAATTCCATTTGTGTTATAACAAATCGTCAAATCTGATGGTTCTTGCAAATTAGATACATGAATTTTTTCAGAATGATATGCAGAAAACACATAAGCACCAACACCAGATTCTGCATAATACAATCTTTCATCTATGGGCGCATAAACCAAAGCTATTTTAGTTTCACCATTTGTTCGCAAAGCCAAAGAAATCGCAAAATGTGGGTTTCCACGAACAAAATTTGATGCGCCAGACAAAGCTAAAACAAATTCATCGCGACCATCACCTGTTTTTGAAACATCTGGGGTCAAAAGACCGGCTGATGGACGAACCAATTGCAAATCAGACAATATACTTTCTTCTATCCTAGTAGCAGCCTTGGCAACAAAATCACGCGCACTACGCAAAGATTGCTGAAGACTTTCAACTTCGCCAAAGTCATGACGCAAACCAGATGCCGTATTTTGCAAAGCTGCAAACATCTTGTTTAATTCGGTTGAACCTTTGATCAGCAAATCCATTTCGCCACCAATTTATTAAAATTTAAATCCTGCAAATTTACTTTTGAATTCAGCAGCACGCTTGCCTTTGGCACCTTCGTTATTACGCTGACCAGTCCATGCCGGATGATTTAAATTATCCATAGATAAAACCAAATCCCTCTCTACAGAAGAATACATTTTTACTGTTTTACCGTCAGTTGTCGTGACGTTAATTTCATGATATTCTGGATGAATTCCTTTTTTCATCATTATGTCCTTTTATTTGTAAAACTACCTATAGCCCGAAGATTATACCCGCTTTTTTCACAAAATCAAGATAAAGTTGTTGTATTTTAATATTGTCCGATACAGCCCAGATAAGAATTACCAGTCGATTCGATTATATCCACAAACTGATTTTGGTTTTTACCTGAAAACAAAGCCAAAATCGTTCCTGCATCCGTTGCCAACATATCAGCTACGGTCGCAATAGATGAATTCATTTTTTTGAAAAAACCACTGGACGGCGATATTTCAGCAGCTAATAATTGGTGATTTCCGTGCAGGTTCGCCTTTGATTCTGCAACAATAACCATCAATTGACATTCCGGAGATACTATTATTTTATCAACAACAATCCCATTACCTCCCAACAATTCCCCCCACCAACCCGTCGATTCGCAAAAAACAGGATAATATACGGTTGCATCTTCGTTTTTGTCAAAAATACCAGAAATATCTAAATCACTGATAATAACCTCTGGCATCAGGCCGGCGGCATTGTTTATAACCTTACGAGACAGCTGATAATCAGTATCACCAGTTGTATTATGTGGCCAGTAAAGAATCGGAAACTTTCTCATCAGTGTGAATTATATCAGATTCGGATGATACAAAAAAGCCCCCAAAGTTAAATAAAGCACTTGATTTTTTATTTTTTTATGGCGGAGCCCCATTTTTTAAGGTCTTGCCATAAAATTTTTACATCATTTTTAGCTTTGTTATAATATTCTTCTGATATTTTTATCTTGAATAATTTTTCCGTCAATTGTGGTATTGAGGTCATAAACATAGCTAAAAATAGCCCAATCAAAATTGTGGTAATCAAACTGCTGTTGCGAAACATTAAACCATCCATAAATATTTTCGAATCGTTATGGGCGATTGCTTGTTGCAATGCATTAACTCCACCCGCATTATCAAACAAAGTATTTAAAAACATTACTGCAAATGTTAAAAACACAATTGTTAAAGCGATTCCAACAATTGCTTTGATTACATCTTCTATCATTTGACGAATCGTTCGACCACCTTTTGGAAATATAGCAAAACCATCTTCATCAAACATCCAAGCCATCAACATCAAAGGCAACATTATTAAATCTAAAGATAATTTTATAAATATTTCCAGAAAATACAGTGGTATAGGTAATAAAGCAAAAAAGTATAATACTAATATTAACAAACCAACCACAAACAACGGAACATTAGGAAAAATCGGTACAAAATTTAAAATCTTGTGCATGTAATCAGCATTAAAAGACATATTCAACATTGTCCAACCAACAGTCATTCCAAGTCCTGTAATTTGATGAACATTTGCAATTTCACACGCTAATTGATGACGTAATTTTGGTGAAAAAGCACCATAAGCCGCAGCATCTTGAGATACGGATACCGGGTCAGCTAATGCGGTTGCAACCATACATTCTGAAAATTTATTATTATCTGAAACAATATAATCTAGCGAAGTCCCAATTGTTAATGCAGGCTCTATTAAAACACTGGTTATAAACCTTGGCAAAGGCATTAACAAAAAGCCAATCATTATTGTCATTTTGACTAAATACGTTCCGAAATTACCCAATAATTTATAACTATCTTCCATCTTTGAATTAAAGAAACTAAATGTTAAACGCCATGCAACCAAAACAGCCAATAAAGTGATAGACATTGGTATAACGATTCGCCCCAAAGCTTTATAAACCCCAGGTAATAAATTAGACATAGCAACCATAACATCAGAAAAAATTTGGCATGTCCAACATGAAGTAAAAAAATCCAAAGCATCACTAATACTGACCGGAGATACACTTCGCCAAACAGAAATACCTATTATTCCGGTTCCGACCACAGCACCGCCAATAACCAGTGGCGTAACCGCACCAGCAGACAACGGCATCATTGCAACAATCCACAGCCAAAATTTTTTTAATGTTTTCATGATTTTAATTATACCATAATTTATGATAAATGTGATATAATTCAATATATAAAAAAATAATAAAGAGAGAATGAATATATTAAACACTAAATTACAAAGGATTTTATCCCATGTCCCATTGTTGTTTGGGGTATTTTTAGTGTGCTGTTGCATGACAAATCCAGCCAATGCTGAAACCAGTTTATTAGAATCTTTTAATCTGGCACCTTTTGTTCCAATGGTTCTTGAAATTATGATGAATATTGCGACATCACTTTATAAATATTTTGTTGGTGATGGAACTGGTTGGGTTTATATATTTATTTATGCCTTTCTGGCTTTTTATCTGGTATTGTATCTGGTTAAAATGTATTTTCCAAAAGATTGGTTATCGCAATTCGGTTTTTCTGGCGGTGGTGAATTGTTGGACAATAAAACAACAGGGTGGTCAATTGCAGAAAATGTCTTGAAACCGTGTGTGCGTGCTGTTATTGCAGGTGTTATATTATTACAAATAAAACCAATATATGTGACAAATTGGTTGGTTAATCCATTTTTAGAATTTGGTTCTATTTATACAAACAGTATATTAAAAACCATAAAATCCAATGCAAAAGAAACATCAGATTCTGTACCTGTATGTCCTGTATCCATAGAAGAACAAGGTTGGATATCTAAACGCAGTTGTGATTTTTTAATTCAACCTGTATATACTATTTCCAAAGAAAATAACCGTATAATTTCATATGGGTTTGATTTCTTGAAAAGTGGATTACGCGGATTGATGACAATAATTCCACATGGCGGTGAAGATATTTTAAATACTATTACTGGTATTGTACTGATTGGGGCTTTTGTGTCTTCTAATTTATTTATGGCATTACTTATCATACAAGGTATCTTTGATTTTTGTTTGGCATTGATTATGTATCCATTTAAAGTATTAGCTTGGGTTGCTAAAAAATCTGATGACTGGTTTGATGTATTACCTGCATTCAGTCAAATTATTGATGCTTTGAAGAAATTGGTTATAACTATGATTGCTTGTGCTTTCATATTATGTATAAACATAGCATTGGTGCGTGCATTATTTAATTGGTCTTCATCTGCATTTGTAGCTGCTGCAAATGGTGTTGCAACATCTAATGTACCGACAATAACAAATTCTGCATCATCTTTTGGTCAGCATTCTATGTTATGGTTATCTTCAATTTTAACTTTTTTCTTGATGTATGCAGTATTCAAATTGACACGTGAAAGGTTGGATAAATATTCTGGTATTTCACACGATTTATATGACAATGTATCTTCTTCTGGCCAACGTATGTGGGAAAAAATCAAAGCAACACCAGAAGCGGTAAAAACAATTATCAAAGCAAGTGACAAAATAAACGAAAAGAAATAACAATGCAAGAATTGGCAAACACTTTGATAGAACACGGAACCCAATGTTGGGCATGTCCGTTGTTTGATAAATTGTTTGAAATAATATCAAATACTGCTGCTGCATTATATGAACGGTTGGCTGTATTTAGTGTTATTATTTTCTGTGTATTATTTGCTTTTTATATCTTGAACGCATTTTGGCAAAATATGAAATCTGGAATGTCTGATTCAGTCTCTCAGAATTTCCAAAAATCAATAAAACCTGTGTTGATAAAATCTTTGTTTGTTTTGTCTTTGTTGGGTTTAGGATTATCTGTACCAAGATTTATTTCAAAGATTACTTTTGAACCGGCTGCTATGGTGACTTTGGAATACACGAAAGCAATGTTGCCAGATAGTTATAAAATTCCTGATGATTATCCCGCAATTAAATTAGATGACAGTGGCTTTTTTAATCCACAATTACGTGACACGATTTTACAATTACTGCAAACCAGTGTGACAAATTTTCAGGTGTTTATCAAGGTAGGTGTTGCTATTGTTGATTCTGCTTTTACAATACCAACCATATTTAATTTATCATTTTTAATGAAACGTTTATTAGTATTTTTCATAGGTTTATTTTTAACTTATTATTTTGTTAAATGGTTTATTAAATATTCATTTTGCTTTATGGATATAATTGTTGCAATGGCCATGTTCGCTTTCTTTTTTCCGTTGTCTTTGGTATTCTTTATTTTCCAAGGTGCTTCTGATTTACCTGAGTGGATGAAAAATTTAGGTAAAAACCTTGGTGGAACACAAGTAAAAACTTTAATAAATGCGATTGTGTCTGTAGCAGCCACTATATTAGATTATACTGTTATCATATTATTGATTCGTGGTTATTTAAATGGAAACGGGATAAATATTGATTCAATACAAAATAATCTAGAATCTATATTTGATTTTAATTTGGATAATCCATCTGCAATTCAAATAACTTTCTTTGGTACAATTGTATTGGTGTTTGTGGTACAATATTTACAAAAGAAAATACCAGACATCACAAAAGAAATTATGAGTACATTCGGTGTAAAACAAGAAGACGCTTTGTCCAAAGCGATGGGTGAAAATGCATGGCAATTAACTAATATTGTAGCTGATCAGGCAAAAAAATTAGTTAAAACTATTGCTAATCCCGGAGAAAAGAAAACAGAAGAGAAAAAAGAAGAAAAAAAAGAAACTAAAAAATAATGGAAGCGGTTTTAATATCTTTGGCAATCAAATTTTTAACCATAGCTGTTATGCTTGGGGTTGGGGTTTGGTATCTAAGTTCTTCTATTGGTGGGGCTTCATTATCTTATACCAGTGTAAATGCTTTTTTGCAACAAATCGGGGTTCAAAATGGTGATATTTCCAAAGCTAATGGTTGCTTTTTATGTAAATATATTACCGAATTATTTGATGTTATTGGGCGTGCTACGGAAATGTTGTGGAACGGAATCGTTCATAATTTATGGATAGTTATGGCTGTTGGTTTTGGATTGTTTATAGTTTTACATACTGTGAAGTTTTTTCATGAACAAGCTATATCAAAAGACATCAAGGATTTATCTGGAAAAGAACCAAAAATAGATTTTGCAAAATGGTTTGATACCGTTTGGAAGACTGGTATTCGTGTTTTAATTGCAGGTGCTTTGATTGGCGCCTTGAATTTTGGTGGCACAAACGCATTAAAAACTGTCACCAATGTGACAGTGACACCCGTTATATATGTTGGTTCTCTGTTGTCTATGGCAACAACCGATGTTGTAAGTAATGCACAATGTAGTATTGATTTAGAAAATCATGATAAAAATATTTTAACACCTATATTAAAACCTTTTATGTGCGTTATGGGCAATTTAAATACAGTCATGTTAGCGGGTGCAGGTGGCGGTTTTGCTTTGATGAATTACTCTTGGCTGGGATTGGGTGGTGGATTATTTACTTGGCTGGCTGGACTAGCTTTGGTTTTAACATTTCTGATAATTGGATTTGATTTAGTTTTTCAAATATTAAATGTTATTTTTAAATTGATGTTTATTATTATATTTATGCCATTACTAGTAGCCGCATATGCATTTCAAGAAGTTTGGGCTTTGGCCAAAGGTTTAGTGGATAATGTTATAAATATTTTGGTACAATCTGCAATTAGTATAATCAGAATCAGTTTAAAAATATGTATTATTTACGCGGTTGTTTATTTTTCTGCAGACAGTTTTTATCCTGGACCAGCTGATGGATTTACAACGATTATGCCACCGTTATTGGGTAAAATCACGGTACAAAACAAAGATTCTGAGACAATGTCTGTAATGAAAGTATTTTCTGAATGCGAAAAAGTTTCATTGATTGACGATAAAATGGATAAAGATAAATTCACAAGATGTTTTAAAACACAAAGTGCAATTGTCACAAAAAGATATCCTCATGCATTTGATTTTATGGACGATGGATTTGATTTCTTGATATTTATGTTGGGAGTAGCTTTCTTGTATTTTTGGGTAATATCTCCAAAAGTTGATAAACTAATTGGCGGAACAGATAAAGAAAGTTTTGATTATGGTACTTGGATTAAGAATTTTGGTAAAACTGTGTATGGTGCGCCAGCAAAAGTATATAATTCAATAAAAGACAAATTAAAATAAGGAAACAATTAGATGCAAATACGTAAATTATTTTATAAATTATTAGTTTGCGTTATTAGCGTATTTGCATTTTGCAATATTTCTGTGGCTGCATCTAATTTACCAGCAGGAGATGTTGCTGAATATGGTAATTGGTTTAATGCTGAAAACATAGAAACCTTTAATTCAAATATAAAAACAGACTTTCAAAAATTTGAACCTAAGATGAATCTTGATGCAAAGACTTTTGTTCCAATCGAAGCAAAAATTGGTTTAATGTTCATGAAAGCTTTATCCAGCATAGATTATATTTTACAGGTTTCTTTGGTACATTTTGTTATAATATTTTTGTTGATTGCGTACATTATGTGGGTTGGATTAGAAGCATATAAAATGATTCGTGATTCAACAGATTATAAAACTGTATTTTACAATATATTTAAACAAGGAATAACTATTGCTTTATGGATTATCGTTTTAAATTATGGTGTTGCAGGACTATTTACAATGATTGTTTCACCAATACTAGCTTTCGGGTCATATTTATCTAATTTTATTTTGAATACTGTGGCAGATACATACAAAGTAAATATTCCAGATACTTGTGCCGCGATTCATAATTATGTGAATAACAACGAAGTGGCAGGAAAGTTGTTGATTGACGCAGATGCAGCTGCAAATATTATGTGTTTGCCATCACGAGTATCTGTATTTTTTTATCATGCTGTGGCAACTGGATTTAAATGGGTGACCACAGGATTAACCAGTAGTGTGACTATGGTTATTGTTGGGATTGTCGCCATCGTTATGTTTATCAGTTGCATATTTAAATTTGCTTTTATGACTTTGGGGGTTGTAGCAGATTTATTTTTGACTTTGTTATTATTACCTTTTACCGCGATTGCAGAATCTTTACCCCCAGCATCCAAAGACAACGGAATACCAACCCGCATTTATAATGGTTTTTTAACAGTATTTGTACAGACCAAAAAAACATCTGCAGTATTGGCTGTATTTATAAATGCTGCGATATATTTTGTTATTTTATCAATAATAATTGCTATTTGTGCAGCATTATTATCCAATATAATTTCTTTGAATAATAACGAATACATGATTGGTTCAGCTGTGACAACTATATTGTCTGGATGCGTGATATTTTATTTAGCTGGCAAAGCGGATAAATTAGCCGAAGATATAGGTGGTAAAATAGATAATTCATTCGGCAAACAATTAAATGCGGATGCTAAAACTTTATGGAACAAAGCAAAAGGTCTGGCTGTAGATATTGCAAAAAAACTGTTGGCTAAATAATATTAAATAAATTGTAAAAAATCACGAGCTACGTTTTTAATTCCCTTTGTTTTAAATGCGACAGTCAATACGTTTTCATTTTCTGATATAACAACACCTGTCCCCATTTCTTTATGCAAAACCATTTTACCAATAACAGATTTTGATTTAATTATTTTTTGCTGTTTATTGGGTGCAACATAGGTTTGTGAATAACGATGCCCTTGAATATTCAGAAAACGTTTATCTATTTCATCAATAAATCTAGATTGTGTTTGATATTGACGTTGTCCAAAAACAGAGCGCATCATAACATTTGTTATAATTGCCCGAATCTTAGCACGTGTAATTGCAACATAAGCTAAACGCCTTTCTTCTTCAAGGTCGCCTTCTTTGGTGGTTTTATCATTCGGAAAAATTCCTTCTTCCCAAGCAGGTAAAAATACAGTGTTAAATTCAAGTCCTTTGGCTGCATGAATAGTCATGATACTGACAGTATTTTTATCTTCTGATTCATTATCATTATCATCAGTCATCATCAAAGCAGCATGTTCCAAAAACGCAATTAAATTATCGTATTTTGCGACAACACCGCTTATCAATTCACGAATATGTTCCAATCTTTCGTTTGCGTCTGCATCCTTAGATTGACGCCACATATTTAAATAACCTGATTTTTCTAGTAATTGCTGTACCGCGTCTTTAGGTGAAGTACTTTGCCAATCAAAATCAAAAGCATTTAAAAACTCATCCGCAGTAATTCTTTGTGCAGCAGACAATTTGGCGTTTTTTAAACCATCCATTAAATTTTGACCACTTTCACGCAATTTCAGAATCGCAGCCGGACCAATTTTTCTGCTGGGTTTAGATATAATACGTTCAAAAGAAATATCATCAAACGGATATACCAATAATCTGATATATGCGATTGCATCACGAATTTCAGCCCGATCATAAAATTTAGTCGCACCAACCAACTTATAAGGCAAACCACGAGATGTAAATTCTTCTTCAAATGTTCTTGACAAAGAACCTGCGCGAATCAATACTGCAAAATCAGAAAAATTATTATTGCCATTTCTTATTATCGCATCTGCAACAAAACGTGCTTCATCCCATTCATTTGGTACAGTTAAAACATATACAGGTTCCCCCATATCTGTATCAGGAGCACACTTTAAATCTTTACCTAATCGCCCTAAATTATTTTTTATCAACGAATTCGCAGCGCCCAGAATATTACCAGTACTGCGATAATTT
>Ga0310786_10006536_pt1 | contig 15466 bp, 10 predicted proteins | sample AusTroGonzalo_MG_FD_203881 | JGI IMG/M metagenome (GOLD analysis project Ga0310786, IMG submission 203881) | Bovine rumen microbial communities from tropical cattle in Woodstock, Queensland, Australia - Gonzalo_03 (v2) (version 2) | ecosystem: Host-associated > Mammals > Digestive system >... | reverse complement strand
GCTCCGCTAGTGCTGGACTTAATCGGAGTAAATCGGCTTTGGTAGTTGATATTGTCCACCACGATGAAGCAGGCGTCCACGCCGTCCTTGTCCGCGTGCTTTTCCGCGTGCCAGTTGTAGTCGGCCAGCGCGCCATCGGCGGTAGTGTTGGCGCGGAGCCACGTGTCGAGCTCGGAAACGAGCGTGTCGAGGTCGGTGGCGGATTCAGAAGCCGTGAACGTGCCGATTTCAACCGGAGTTGAGCCGGATGTCGGCCCCTGCTGGAGCACGAAGGAATCCGTTCCGTCGAGCTTGAGTCCGTTTACCTTGAACAGCCACATGGAAGCCCACTTGACGGAAGTGTTCTCGGTCTTGTAGAGGATTGTGGCCTTGTCACCTTCGCGGAGAGCCACGATGCCGACGAACTCCCACCCATCAGGGATGGAGGCGGCGTCGATAGACTTGTCGCAGATGAAATGCTTGTTTCCGTCGGAGTCAACATAAAGCGCGTAGCCGACCTTTGCCTTCTTGCTCGGCACTTCTATGTTCTTTGTGTTCAAAAAGAACAGTTCCGCGAGTTCCGCGAGTTGTGGACTAAATTCTTTATCAAAGGCGTAAGGCTTGATGACTATGCCGATGCCGCTGCCGTTGTACACGATATTGTCCATATCATCTTTGGATAGTCCATCCGCAAAACTCAACTTATCAAAGTTAAACTCGCCCTTGATGAATACGCTTGCTTCCTTGCCTCCACTCCTAGTATCGCAGTCAAATTCAAGCACCGCATAGGGCATGAGGCTATTGGTTCCTACCAAAACGCCATTGACATCCACTACCGCACCACGCTTCAAGTCCTGCCCTTCGGCAATATACATGGCGTTCTTGACGGGGGGAAGCGTATAGCGTTCGCAGAACAGAAATCTTCCCAGTTCCTTGTTCTTGCCGATAAGGTTGTTAAACATTGTTTTTCTCCTTGAGGATTGTTTCCTTATATATTTTACGCCCTATATGAAGTACATGTTCGTAGACGAGGACTTGATGCCCAATACGGATGCCCTGCAACAATAGTTGTACACCTCCTGCCCCTTTACAGGCTCCCCGTTGTTGTCCGCTACCCATAGCGTTTCCCACGGAAGGGCAGGCGAAGCATCCTTGTACGTAACCAAGATAGGCCCCTTGCCGCTATCCGAAGTGTTGTCGCACGTTGCGCACGGGAACAGGTAGTTTTTCCCCGCTTGCAGCATAATAGTGTCGGGCAGCGTGAACTCAAAGATGTAGACGGGGGTAGCATCGGTATTGTTGTTGTCAACTATTCCTACCCTTGAGAAGGCATCCTTCGGCTGATGCAGGTAATACCTATTGTTACCCCATTCAGTAGCATCGCTGACAAGGGTTACGGAATCGCCTGCCAATTCGTAGATGCCCTTCATCCAACTCTTGTTAAACGAATTTTCGTAAGATGCGATGTACAACTTGTTTATGTACACGTCCTTGTCAAACGGAATCTGCCTCCACACCTCTGCCGTATCAAGAAGGTTATAGGTGACAGATGGTGTCTTTTCATTCCACTTCGTAATTTCGTACTCAAACGTGTTGATTCCGTAGGGCTTTCCCCACTCGCACTGGTAGTACCTGCCACTATCGTAACCGATTGGAAGGTATGCAACGCCGAGCACGTCCCCGTTCATCGGGTCTTTCGCCTCCGAAGTGAACACCATCGGGTATAACCTTGTACCATCATCCAAAAAAGAGGAGGGGATGTTCTTCGTCCCGTTCAAAACCTCAATAGGAAACTGCCCACGGGCCAAGGCCAGTTTTGTTTCCGACCTGTTTGCGCACGCTTGAAGGATGCTCAAGTATTCAAGGTGGTGAGCCGCTGCCGAATCTCCTTCTCTAGAAGGTTCTATTGGCATTACAACAGGAACCTTTCCGTAGTATTCCCCCGATGCATGAGGAACAAGTGAACTTGTAATCCCACTAGGATTTGGGTCTCCTACTTCGGATTCATAGTAAAGGCCAAGTGTCCCAAAGTATATGTTTGCAAAAATATGCAATAAATCTTCTCTAACTAAAGGCCAACTTGCACCAGAAATTTGTCCAAAGATAGCGGCAATATTACGCCTGCCATTTCTCCTCTCGTTTTCGGAAAAATTCTGTCTTTGGTCTACACGTACAAACTTTATGAGGTCGTTCGCCTGTATCGCAGAATCGGCCTTGTCAAGCGAATCATTTACGTCCTGCGACATATCGGACTTCGGTATCCCGTCCTCGGGCTTCTGGTACGCAGTGTCGGCTTTCTCACCCTGCGCCTTTGTCGCAAAGTCCGAAGGTTTGTAGCCGCTATCCTTCAAGTTACCATTGGAAGTCAATTCCGCAAGATGCCCGTTCGTTGCAGGGTTGGCCTTGTCTGCCTTGCCTTCAATATCCGTAACCAACTGATTAAGCGTTTCCGAAATGTCGGCTGCGGTAACGTTGTCCCATTGCTTCTTGAAGGCATCGTTCTTGTCCTTTAGGACGAACTTGTAGGAGACACCCAACTCAAGAACGAAATCGGCATATCCTGCCGCATCAAGGATGATTGGGTTGGTATTGAGTTCGCTGCCCGTGATGCTCTTGTACGTAAAAACGGGAGTGGATGAACCTGCCACGTATGTGTACAACTTGCCTGCGGCAAGGGGCTTGCCGTCATCGTTAAAGAACTGCTGACAAAATGCGGGAGAAAAGTTTCTTGCCATATAAACTCCTTATACCTTCCTGCTTCTTACGAGAATTTTCACATTCGGGCGGTTTTGAGCATTGTTGGGTTCTAATTTCAGTATGATAGGAAAGTTTTGGTTTATGTCTGTACTATTATTTACACCCACTGCAAGTGGAAAGACGAAATATTTTATGGCAATTTCGCCAGAATGTATGAACGATGTATAGCTTACGAAAAATTCAGTGATTGCGCTTATATGCCCTACGTGGAAAAGAAATACTTCCGAAACCAAAGTGGTTATAAGTTCTGCTTCTTCGGTAAGAGAGCCAGTATAGCATCCCTGCTGCGTTGTTCCATCGGTAGTAGTAGTATGAACGCCTTCGTATTCGTATACTGGAAGTAGAGCAGAACCGCCAAGGAAAATATTGTCCTTGATGATGTATTTGTTGTACTTGTCCGAAATGAAGTTCTGTTGGTTGTCAACTGCAATTGCGGGGTTTTCGCTTGAATCAAAAGTGCATCCCGTAACGACAACATCGCAGTGCACGTTGCTCAATATTGCGGTAGCATCAAGAGTAACTAGGCCCTTGAATGTGCAGCCATTGAACTTGTGCGCCAACCTGCTATTGCCTTGGTTCACCAACCTTATATCATTGTTGAAGGTGCAGCCTTCGCAGTCCGCATCCTCTAAAATAAAGTCATCGCCATCGTCATCAATTACGCAGTCCTTTGCGCTCAAGATGAACCTTGCACCAGAAAGGATTGGAGTGATGCCTACGTTGGCGTTTTCCAAGTGCAATACGGGAACGTTGCTCAAGTCTGCATCGGAGCAGTCAATGTTTATCGTCCCGTTCTTGAAAGGCAATATGGTCTGGTCGGTTACCGCAATAGATACTTCCTGCCCACACAAGTCCATCACCGCAACAGCACCGAAGCTAGTGTAGATTTCGGTTACGCAGGAATAGCAGTCCGTGAAGTTGTAGTACATATCCAATCGGATGGGCATGCCAGTCTTGTTCTCCGAAAAGATTATGTTTCCTCGGAACTTCAAACTTTCATCGTATGTCTTGAATACCTTCAATCCTCCAGTCCTGTTGAACAGGATGCCATCTGCCGAAACAACCTTCAAGAACTTGTTGTCAATAACATTGTTCCCGTAGCTCTGCACCATTTCCATAGTACCATCTACAAGGAACGTGGTTCCTTCTGCCTTGACCTCTCCGCTTGTCAACCAAACGCTATTGTCCTTGATTTGGTTCTTGAACTGCGATGTACGTACTTCACCGCAATTCTTGAACGTCAAGTTGTTACCGCATCCGAAGCACTTGCCGATGAACCTACATTCGTTGAACGTAACGTTGTCCTGGATGTACTGGTTGTTTGCAATATCACCCGCAACGAAAGTCCAATCGTTGAAAGTATCGCCAGAATTGCAGAAAGTTGTACTAGAGGAATGATTCAAGATGCAGCGGATTCCGCTGAAAGCACTGCTATTGTGGATGTGGCTTGAAGTCCCGTAACGGAGCCACGAAGTCTTTATGGTTCCAGCTCCGAACGAGAATGACGTATGAGCCCCGTTGTCGCACAACTGATAGTCCTGCATGACTTCAAGGCCACCGAGGAACGATACGCTGATTGTACCTACAACTTCTTCTTCACGCTGCACCCCGTCCGCATCAAACATCAACGGGGACGTATCCTTGCCGTTGGACGTTACCTTCGGATGGAACGAAATCGTTGTACCCGTTGCTAGGTAGTAATGCCCCGCAGGGAAAAACACCTCGCTGCACTTGCTTGCATTTGAGAACTGCGCCAATGCGGAAGCCTTCGCAGAAAGTTCCGATGCGGTGATGGTATTGCCTCTGTCGGGGAACACGCCAAACGTTGTTGAGCAAAGTACAGGCGTTTCGCAAAGTTTCCACCTTCCCGCTGCCGCAAAGTCCGAAAGACTTGACAAGATGGTGCTGCCGAAATCCTCGGCATCCGTATTTCCTTCAACCCATACGTAGGTTCTCGGGGCAATCTTGTCATCCTTGGAGTAGTAGCCTACAACGTCCACAACGGAGTGCTCCGTAGGGTTGATGAGGCGCAGGTCTGCGATGGTGTCGCAGAATCCGCTTCCGAGGTCACTTGCACTTGTGGATATGTCCTCGCCTCCGTAAGCCTTAAACCGCTTGATTTCATCCCAATAGGTCGGGTCATCTGCGTAGTCAAGCATGTTCTGCCAATCGTTGCCGATGAACTTCTCCACGATGCAGGTATATACCCCGTAATCAAGGAATACTTGGTGTTCAAGCCTTCCGTCCTGCAAGGTATAGCAAGGGTTGGGGGCAAGAACTTCTTGACCGAGGTTGTTTTCGTAGTAGACGTTCTTGAACTGCGAGGCATCTGCCTTCATGAACTTCACACGCCCGATTAGGGGCTTTCCGTTATCGTCAAACAGAACCTGCCATTGGTCTGTAAAAGAAACTCTCATTATTTCTTCTCCTGCATCGGAATGTTGAACGAACCCGAGGAACGCATACGCATCAAGGGGCTATCCCAAAAATAGCCAAACGATGGCATGCTGCTTCCAATGGAGTTCAAGAAATTCTGCTCATTGGATATATTTACATAATTTCTGTCCGATTCGTTTGCGGTAAGAGAGGCATTTGATTTCCCGTAACCTGCCGCCCTTGAAATCCCAGAAACGATGGTTTGAGAAACAGGCCCGAAACCTTGTCTTGACTGAACCAACTTGTTAATCTTATTGTCAAGTTCCACCTTCTTTTCAAGGTCTTTCTTCAACTGCTTTACCTTTTTCAAATTGAAGATTCGTTCAAAGGTGTCATCCTTGATTAAGTTGGGCGTTATCTGCCTGCGCAATTCACCCGCAACGTTGGCCTCGTTCTGCGGATTGCCCGTAGCCATGTTGCGAACGTTTGCAATAGTTTTAGAAACATCATCAAGGCTATTTCCTTCGCCCTTGACTTTGTTAAGTTCCGAAAGCAGTCCCTTCTTTCCCTTTTCGTCAAGGACGGGTGAGTTCTTGATGTCATTTGTAACATCCTTGAAAACCTGCGTATCTTCTACACGCCCAGTATTATAAGACTTCGGAAGCCTAGACTGCAAGTAGTTCGTATTTGCGATGTGCAGTTTCTCGTGGAAGATGTCCTGCGCCAACTTCCAATCGTTTACCCCGTTCGGGTAGTTCCTTGCAAGCCATTCCTTGTAGACATCGTTCAAGTCAATGTTGTTCCCGTCCGCACTTTCAACTACGAATCTGGCAATAGGTTCATCCTCGTAACGCTTGATTTCGTTGAAGATGTTTGCACCGAAATCGGTTGTTCCCTTCTTGCCTTCAACGTTGATTGCGGCAAGGGCTTTTTCGTAATCTTCATTGCGTGCGATGTACTCACCCGCACGCCTTACCATGTCCCTAGTCTCTCCCTCCGTTCCCGAAGGAAGTCCGATAATGGGATTGTAGTTCGTGGCCTCGCTGAATATCGCAGAAGCGGATTCCCTGTTCGTTTCCTTCGGACGGGGTACGTTCTGCAACGGAACGTTCAAGTCAAACTTCGTTTCCCACGGGGAACCTTCAACGTTCGCATAGTACATCGGGTTGTTCACGTCTTGGTTCTTCTGCCGCATCCTAGCCCAATCAATAACGTCACCAGTCGGGGTAGAAATGTTGTCGGTAGGTTCTGCGATGTTGCGTGCGTATGCCTCAAGACCTCCGAGATTGTCCTTCCCGAAAATCATGTCACGCATGGCATAAGCCTTGCTTGCCTCGTCAAGTTGTGCGAGTTCGTTTTCAATAGCATCTTTAGTCATGTAGCGTGTCCCTTCGGGGAACTGCGCCTGTATGTTCTTTATTTCCTTGTCAAGTCCGCTACCACGAGAATACTTCGGGAAAATCCTGCCGAAATGGTAAGCGATACCGCCCGTACCGAGGCCAAACGCTCCACCTGCGAGAGCATAGCCTAGAGACTGACCTTCTCCCGCACGTTCATCGCCTTCAAGCGTTCCTTTAGCCCCGACAAGGCCCCCCAATGCGGCAGTCTTTACCATCGCATTTGCGGGAATCTTGTCTATGACTTTTCCGATTGTCTTGACTTTGCCCCACGGCAATCCTATCGCAGCAGCATCAAATCCGATTTCACCGATGTTCTTTGCGGTGTTGCCGATACCGCCTTGAATCGGGTTGAACCATTGATTAGGCGCAATCGCTCCCGATTCTCTGGCCTGCTCCATCGTGTTGAAATAAGGTACACCGAGAACCTGCGATGCGAACCCCTTCGCTTTAGCCCAAGGCCCCCTATCCGCAAATTCCTGCTTGTTCTTGAAACGGGTAGCAAGAGGAGTTTCACCGAAGCGGTCAACAACGGGTTCACTTTTGTATCTTGCAGATACAAGATTGAAGAAATCGTCTGCGGGATTCTCGCTGCTGCGGTCACGCTTGTAACCGAGCATGAACGAGCCATAGGTACTTGCGCCCTTGTCAAACTGATAGGACTTCTGCTTGCTAGGGTCATCGTTCAAGTCAAAGTTCTTTACCTGTATGTGCGATGCTACCTGCGGATATACGCTGCCTCCGCTCATGATGAAATCGTTCATCGCCTTGTTAGTCCAGTACGGGACATTGTAGATGTCCTTGTAACGCTGAAATTCAAGGTCGCTTTTGGTGGCGTTGTCATTGAGGTAGTCAATTTCGTGGGTAAGATTCTTCGTGGTGAGGTCAACGAAATCCGCAACGGAGGAACCCTGTTCGCTTGCAGCCTTCTGGAAAGCGGGAGAAAGATTTTCGCTTCCCTTGCTGAAAACAATGTCATTCAAGTGTTCCTTCAAGAACTTTCTTTGTTCAAGTGGATTTTTTTTCTTGAAAGAATCAAGTGCGTACTTGTTGTCCTTGTTCTGCTTGATGAACTGCGTTGCAAGAGAATTGAAATCGGCATAGAACCCGTTCCTGTGAGCGGAATTGGAAACATCCTTCAACTGAATTTCGTTGGAGAACGGGGCCATTGAAAACCCGTCACGCATTTCCTGCTCACGCCTACGTGCAGCAATAGCACGTTCCCTAGCTGCAAGGACTGCGTTTTGGTTTTCTGCCATTCTTTCACGTTCAAGATTTTCCTTTTGGATGCGCTCGTTATCCAAAAGGGTCTTGTTCAGTTTCTTGCGGTATTCGCTCTGCGGAATCAAATCTGCCATTTCAATAACCTACTTGAAAGAATCGTCCAAGTTGATAAAGTACATCGTGTTGCCCTTTTCGTCCTTCACGATACTGCCATCGGGATTTCGGGCCTCAACCGCTTTCAACTTCAATCCATTGTTCTTCAACAAAGGCATAGACTTGCCTTGATAGTTAGTCCAAGAGAACATCGGGGAAGAAAGCAGTTTTTCAAAGTTCTTTACTTCTGCACCTGTGAGAGCACCGCCTTCCTTCAAGATGGAATAGTAATCTTGCAATTCATTTCGGGAATTTTCACCGCCATACGTCATGATGTCAGTTTCGTAGTTTCGTAGGCCCTTGAACCTCGGGATGTTCATCGTAGAGTTCATGAGGATATTGGAGGCATTGCCGAAGCGGTCTCCACCTTCAATGACCTTGTACACGAAATCCTTGTACTTTGCAAAGTTCTCGGGTTTGGAAACGATGTCATTCGCAACGGCCTGCACTTCGGTAAGCCATGCGTTCTTGTCCGCAGCGGCCTGTACGCCAGTATCAAGGTCAACCCTTGAGCCTGCCGCCTTCCACCTTGCGATGTTAACGTCACGATTGCCGTTGGACAACCTTGCAATGCGCTTCATGATGGGGTCATCGCTGCCGCCCTTCTTCCCTTTACCACCACCTACATTAGTCAACTTGCCATCATTGAACGTGTAGACTGGCTTTTCGGATTCGCCAGTAGATGCGTTTTCTGCGCCCGTAATGACGTTTTCTCCGCTCGGGGGTACTTCCGTAGCACCCGTAGGCAAAACGCCCGTAGAAGGCGTGCCTTGAGTCCCTGCGCCCGTGTTCGGGAACTGCACGAAAGAACCGCCTACGTTGGCTCCGACTTCGCCCTGCTTTGCGAAACCGCCTACCTGCGTTCCGTTTTTAGCAATCGGGGTGATGCCGCCCAACCCGTCAAAGTTGAGACCCAGTTCCCAGTCCTGCGAGATTTTCTTCGCCCCGTCACCAAAGGCCTTCGCCTTGCCGATGAACTGCTCCGAACGTTCCTTGCGCTTTTGCGCTTCGCTCTCAAGGTATTTGGCATCACGCATCATCGCATCGTACTGATTGGCGAGTTCCTGCTGCTTTGCTACATCCTTGGACTTGACAACTGCTATGTATGCAGGGCTATTCTTGCCAAACAACTTCTCGGCCTGCTCCGAACGGATTGCCGCTTCACGTTCGTAGTTCTCGGCAGCAGAAAGTTCCTGCTGCGCCTGTATCTGCGCCTGCAAGGATTGCGCTGCGTAGTTCGTGGCGAGTTTGGTTGCGGAATTGTACATGTCCGCTGCCATGCCCTGCCGCTTGAGGTAGTTGTCCATCGCTCCCTGCGCCATGCCCTGCTGCTGACCCGCCATGCGCATCATGCCTTCGCTGATGTCGGTATCGGGGTTGAATATCGGCTTCATCAACATGGAACCGATTGCGGCATCACGCATGATTTCGTGGTTGCGCATCTGCTTCTGCTCATACGGAGTGTTCTGCGGATTCTTCAAGAAATCGTACCACGAACCGCCATTTGCGGGGGTAGCCGCATCCGAAGCGGCCTGCTGCTGCAAGTCCCTTGAGGCGTTTTTGCGGATTGCGATTTCTTCGTCCGTCAATCGCACGGGATTGCCGTTATCGTCCGTCCTGTAAATGGCATTACGCTTCGGCAAGGCAAGTCCCCCAGATTCCTTCAAGCCAGTCATGGCATGCGAAACGGAGGGTGCTCCCGCAAACGGAGCAGGTTTTCCATACGCACCCAAAGCGTAAAAATCGCTTGTCGGGATGTCACCGCCAAAAGCGTTAGGATTGCCCTGCCACATGGCGAACTGCTGCGCTGCGGCAATGCGTGCGTTGTTGCGCTTCTGGTTGAGAATATCCTGCTGAATACGCTGATTCCTCAAGCGCAAATCTTCTATGTCCTTGAAGGCATCGTTGTCCAGTGCGTATGAAAAAGCCATCTTACACTACTCCGTAAGTGAAATCGTACATCGGTTGGTCTGCCATCTGCATCCCATAATAGTATTTTTTAACGAGGTCATCGTATTGCGCTTTAGTCAATGGCTCTACCCTTGATGCCAAAAGCGGATTGCCGACCTCCGTCTGGCTACCTCCACCACCCGCAACAACCATTGGTTGACTTGCAGGAGCGGAAGGAGCGGACTGCCCGTTCTGCTCGGGTTCCCCGTACAACTGCTTGAGGATTTCGTTGGTGTACAACTTCTGCATCACGCTCTCTCCTGCACGCCCGATTGTCTGCGCAATGTCGCTGCCGATGTTGTACCAAGGCATACCCTGCCGTGCAGCCTCAACACGCTCGGCATAGTTGAAATTGGGTTTGTAGTTCGGGTTAGACCATCTTGTGTTCTCAAACATGATTCACCTCTCTAGTAAAGTTTCTGCGTGGGTGCTTGATAACCCTGCATCGGTGCTACGTAACGTCCTCCCGCCTGCGAAACGAGATTGGAGTACGTTCCTGCTAGGTTCGCATAGGCATCCGCTGCCGAGTTGTTGTTGCTGATACGTGCGGACGTGATGTCACCATAGTAACCAAGTCCGTTGTTCATCGCATCGCCATAGGCCCCCATTACACCGAGGCGTGAAGATGCACGTCCCTTCAACATGTCATTGTAGGCCTTCCACTGCTCAAGGGCAAGTCCCTTGTCTTGGAAATACGCATCCCTCGCTTCCTTGTAGGCGTTAGTTGCGTTCTCGCTCATTAGCGATGCGGTATTGTTGATTAGTCCGCTAGAGTAGAGACCGCCTGCGTTCGCTGCCGAACGTTCAAGTGCACGCTGCTGCGCATTGGCGTTGGTTTCCCACGCCTTATCGTAGAAATCTTCAATGTTCTTTTTGTACTCAAAGTCCGTAGGGTTGTAGAACAGGTCATCGGGATTCTGCAACATCTTCCGATACTGCCCCGATGCGGCCTCAAGCATTTCGGGAGAGTACGTCTGCCCGACACGTCCTTCAAAGTCCTTGAGGATTTGTTCGTTGGCCCCGTAGTTTTCCGAGAGTTGTCCCCATGCGGAACTTGCACGTTCCGCTGCCGCTTGAGCACCCTTCTGCGCCTCACGATTCGCCTTCGCCTGCGCTTGGTTGTTCATGATGGACGATGCAATCTGCCCACCCGCACCCAATGCCGCTGCGCCAAGAATTAAAGGTATCATTTTCAGTTCTCCTGCATGAACATCCCTTCCACCTGCCATCTTGTGTCATTCGGTTGGGATATTGTGATTTGTTCTTTTCCAGTTTCCACGAAAACGCATCCTAGCGAACCGCTATCACCATATATTTTAGCGTAGTATCGGTAGGAACATTTCGGAATTTTGAAAGTTTTTGTTCCCGCTCCCAAAATTTGCCAAAATACAAGTTTGCCTACCTTTGCGATTCGGACGTTTTCTTGGGTTTCCTCCGAACCCCATTGGCCCTTCAAGGCTAAAAGGGTCTGCGAGATACGAACCTCGTCAAAGTTCTTGCTCCACGCCTCGCTGATTCGGGTGTATTTGCCTTCTGCCGTTTCCTGCATTAGAATCCCCTAGTTGGCGTGTAGCGAATCTTTGAATTGGTAATGACAAAATCAACGGGTGCGGTAAGAGAAATTTCAATGACACCGAGACGGGCCATGCCTAGGCCTAGCCATTGGCAGAGGTAGTTGTATTCGCCAGTCTTGCCCATGAAGGCATCGTCAAGGGCCTGCCACGTATTGCCCCCGTCCGCACTGAACCTAGCCATCACCGCAGGGTTGTAGCCTGCGTTGTCTGGAACATGCCCCGTGTGGTCTACGCTCATGTCATCAAACGGGTTCACCTGCTCGGTAGTACCTACGTTGCACTCAATGCGGAACTCGTTGACAATAAAGTTCGCCAAGTCCGAAGTGATAATCGGACTTCTGCGGAGCCTGCGGATAGGCCTCCCGTCCCATTCGGTATGCTTGTTCGGTACAACCTTCATCAAGCAGTTGTTCTGGTAGTTTCCAAGATACACCTGCCCGTTGAACTGATGGGCGAATACGGGGAACCAAAAATGGTCTATGTCAAGCAGAGCATCCCTTGTGCTGCGGTTATGCCACGAATCCGTGTCAAAATCGTACACGAAGGTCTTGTCCGAAGAAGGGAACGTGATGACATAGAAATGGTGTCCTGCGTAGTTGTAGCCGAAACCGAAGGCATCGTCCGTCTTGCGCATACCCTGTATTTCCCTGTCAAGGGCGAACGTGGAAATCTTTTTCGGTTTCCCGTCAAGCGCAACGCTCCAAATCCCGTTATGCCCGTCATCACCGCTGCCGAGCCAACAAAGTTCGTTCTCCGTCTTTGCCAAGGATTGAGGTGCAGCGATGCCGATGTTGTTCCCCATGAACGTGCTGCGCAACTGGTATTCGGAATCGTCCATGGTGAGGATTGCGTAGCTGCGCTCCCCGAACACGAACAAAGTCCCGTTGTTGATTGCCTCCATTGCAAGAACCTTGTCACCAGTATCGGACAAGGGAGTGTAGTACATATACGCTCCCCTGTCATCCTTCCATCCCCATTCGTTAGCGGGTACATCCTTGTACAACGGGGTGTACTCGTCCGATTCGTAACGGATGTTCCCGTTCACGTCAAGGTCATATACCTTAATCGTCCCGCCTTGGAAAGCACCGACACGGGAAATGAACACCTGCCCGTAGTCCGCATCGTTAATCAAGATGCGGGACTTCATTTCAACGATGTGCGTTGAACGTGCGGGAGTGACGTTCAGTTGAGGATTGGAGTTCTGGTTGTTCGGGTTGTAAGGGTTGATGGGGTTCTGTATGAAAGACAATCTTGCACTTGAATCCGATTCAAGCGTTCCGCATACAATCGTGTTCGTGGAATTGTTGGCGATGCACAACTGCGAGTTCACGCCTCCCGATTCCGCAAAACGTACTGGTTGGTTGGTAGCACCCAAGGAACCTATCTTGATGCAGTCATCCGCTCCCATGCGGGGCTTGATTCTCCATAGGTTGTTGTCAAACACCGCATAGAGGTACGGGACACCATCGGGACTTGAGGAACTTGAATAAATGCCCCTGCATCCGACACCGAACGTAAAATCATCGCTCGGGGTCTTTGATGCGGTATTGGGGCCGAAATACATGACCGCCTCGTTCCCGTCAATGCTTTTTAGAATCTTGCTTGTATAGCCTTCATTGTCCGCTGCGATTGGTTCAACGAACATGTTGAGGCTGATTTCGGGAGAAACAACCTTGAACTTTCCTTCGTAGGAACTTCCTACGATTGATTGGAGTACAACGCCATTGTTCTCACTCATTACCAACCCCTAGGAGAAAGAATGTTATACCACGGGTTCGCATCCGATTCGGAGTAAAGAATCTGGTGGTCATCCTTGTTCCTGTCCATAATCTTGTTCAAGATGTCATCCTTCTCCGCAATGAGAACCGCCAAGTCCTTCTCGGGTAACTTGTACTTTCTCGCTATGCGGATTGCGAGTGTGACGATGAATAGCTGCGTGTATTCGGGAGGCGCATCTAGGTCATCGTCAATCGTGACCTCGGGCAATTTCCTATTGTACACGATTCGGATGTCACGGACGGAAGGCCTGTTGAGGTAGAGGAATCCTGCATTTGCAGCACGCTGATACGTCCCGCATGCGGGAACGGCAGGCACGTTGAGGATGTAGGGAGTGATTGCACCGAAACCGACAACCTGTATCGGTTGCCAGTGCAGACCGTTCTTGTAAGAGATTTGGAGAATCTTGACGGGCGGTTCGTCATCAACGATTTTCGGGTTAGTCCCGAACCCGTCCTTGGGTGCGGGAGCATCCCCTTCGCCCTTGAAAAATTCGTAAATCTGGAATCCCGCTTCAAGGGTCTTTACGTCCTGCGAGTACGGGAGGTAGTTGTCAAGGTTGTAATTAGCGATGACTTGGTTGAGGAAGGCCACCGCCTCGGTAGCCCTTTTGCCGTTAGGCTCACCCACGTCTGCGAGAACGCCAGAGTATCGGTAAGCCTGCGAAATTATGTCCTTGATTGTTGCCATAAATTTACCGAAAAAATTTTGTGTTCCCCCTATATTTTACACCACAAAGAATGTATATTTATTTTAACGGCACTCATTGGAGGCTAACATGCAGACTTTCATCATCGGCTACATTGCCGACAAAGCGGGTTGTGGTGCATATAGGTTCCGTAACCTTGCGCAGTACATCAACGGCATCAAGGATTCAAAGTACAGGTTCCTTGAACCCCCCTTTGAGATTTCTGACCCGCTTATCCTAGCAAACACCGCTGCCATCGTTTTCAAGAACGATGCAAGCCAGACTACCATTGACCTCATCAAGCACTACAAGGACTTGAGGGAAAAGAACAAGTTCAAGTACAACCTCGTAATGGACTTTGATGACCTCCCGTTCAAGGTGGGCGATGGCGGTGCGGGTGACGTGGTTGACGAGAACATCCGCAAGGCTCTTGACTTGATGCACGAACTTGCAAAGCAGATGGATTTCTGCACCGCATCAACGAGGTTCCTCGCAGAAGAACTTGAGAAGCACGGATTGGAGAAAGTAAAGGTCATCCCGAACGTTATTGCACGCTACCTATGGGGCTACCCCACGCACAAGTTGGCAAGGAAGCCGCTTATCGTATACCCCGCATCCATGAGCCATTACGGGCATCGTGGAGCGGTCACGGATGTTTCCGAAAAGTGGCTCACGTTCCTCAAGATTGGTATTGAGCAGGACTTGTTTGATTTCATGGTGTTCGGGGATTCTGGGCAGAAGGAAGATTTCTTCGGCAAGAAACTTGGTAAGAAAATCGGGAACATGCAGTGGTCGCACGTCATAAGCTACCCGTCCGTCATGCGCTGCATCAATCCCGATTTCGTCATAGCTCCGCTTGCAGACGTGGCCTTCAACAAGGCAAAGTCAAACGTGAAGATGCTTGAAGCCGCCGCCCTCGGTGCGGTGTTCATCGGAGACGTTTTTGAAGGTTCCCCCTACGAGGGCATCCTTGATTGTCAAAAGGTGACAAAAGATGATACTCCGAAAACAATCATGGAAAAGTTCAAGTTCCTCGCAAAGCCCGAAAACTACTATGCGGTACAGAAGGCACAGGCCGAGTTCATTTCGGAATTTGACCTCTACACCGAAAGTAGGCGTTACATAGGCTACTATTTTGACGTAATGTCGGGCAAAAAGTAGTTGATAGTAGTCTGGAAATAGTATTCTATAAGTAGGTTTTGCGCAGTAATTTTTTAATCTCAACCCCTCACGAAAAAAAGGCCCTCCCGAACGGGAGGGTCTTTCCAATCTTGGGCAGACTATCCAAGATTAAAGTTTGATGACGAGCAGGCGGGAACGTCTGCCATCAATCATCTGCGAAATGTACGGGACATCCGCACGCATGACCTGCTGACGGGTAGCGATGTTCGCCCACTTTGCGACCTGCACGCTAATCTTGCCCACACGCTGCGTGGATTCCTCGCAACCTGCAAGGGCCGGATGCTTGTACGTATCCCATTCAAGGGCATCGGCATCACGGGCCTGCACGATGGAGTAGTCACCCGTTGCGGTGAGGATGGTGTTACCAGTAAGGCCAGTGGTGCAAATCTGCCCGAACGTGCCGAACGTGT
>Ga0310786_10006535_pt1 | contig 15466 bp, 13 predicted proteins | sample AusTroGonzalo_MG_FD_203881 | JGI IMG/M metagenome (GOLD analysis project Ga0310786, IMG submission 203881) | Bovine rumen microbial communities from tropical cattle in Woodstock, Queensland, Australia - Gonzalo_03 (v2) (version 2) | ecosystem: Host-associated > Mammals > Digestive system >... | reverse complement strand
TAATCAAGGGCATTGTCTTTGTCCTTTCCGCTACCGTAATAGGCACAACGAACTACTTCATCGATGCGCTCCATCAATGCACGACCTTTCACACGCTTACCGAATACATCCACTTCCGTAAACGAACCGTCCTCATTCAATGGTATTGCTGCGTGATACAATAAGAACCCGTTCCGTACAAGGAACAACGAACCGTGCTGATACAGCATCTTCAGGTGTTTCTGCAATTTCTCGGACTTACGGAAAGAACGAGCCAACTGTGCCATTAACTCTTGCTCTTCAACAGACAAATCGTAAGGGGAAGACGGATTGATAGTCGGCAGATTGGAATCCGTAAGCGGGTAGGTTTGACCATTAACAGTAATCGTCCCTTCTCCATAGTTGATTTTATCAAGGAAAAGCCGGTCATCCATTTGCCACTCAGGATGTCTGAGGATGGTTTGTCCCTCCAACTTAAACTGAATAATCGAAATCGCTTTGTGCATCTTGGCCATCAATTGAGCCGAACGAGTAAGACGCGGGTTGTTTTCAAAGTCCTTGGTTTGCCATATACTGCATGCATCGTCACCGTAGGTCTCCATCGCGAAATTAGCCAATGGGAGCAGGTTTATACCATAACCTTCTTCCAACGTCTCAATATTGGCATACCGTGTGCTCACGCGCAGTACAGTAGCTATTAACGCGAGATTTCCGGCTGCAGCACCCATCCATTCAATATCGTGATTGCCCCACTGCACATCGTAATCGCGTACGGTAGAGAGTACTTCCATAATCTTGTCTGCTCCCGGACCACGGTCAAATATATCACCTACCACATGCATCGTATCAATGGTCAGACTGTGTATCAGATACGATACCTGTATCAGCAAATCGTCAGCACTCCCTGTCTCGATAATGCCGTCAATAATGGCATTGTAATAATTGGTGCGATCGCGCTCAATACTTGATTCATGCAATAACTCCTCAATCACGTACTTAAAAGAGGGGGGTAAGAGTTTACGCACTTTTGAGCGGGAGTATTTGACCGTCACAGCGCGAGCAACATCCACCACTTGGTGCAAGCGACGTCGATACCAGTCTTCCAGCGTTTTGATATTGGATATTTGCGAATTAAGCAGCAATAGGTCATTGGACTCCTCTCCAGCATAGAAACGCTTAATAAGTTCAATGCGCTCGTCCGGGTAGTATATAAGCGCACAGAGCGCACGTTTCTCAGCTTCAGAGATAGAATCGCCGTAGAGGTCATCCACTTTGCGGCGTACGACACCGGAGGCATTCTTAATCATATGGATGAATGCACTACTTGCGCCGTGCAAATCACTTACAAAATGCTCTGTACCCTTAGGAAGCCCAAGAATGGCACGCAGATTAATTAATTCACTAACGACTGCATTACTATTAGGAAATTTTTCGCTTAAAAGCCGTAAATAACGGTCTTCATTGTATTGGATTTGACTCATAATCAAGAATTTGGTGCAAAAGTACAACAATTTTTGCACATGTGCAAATTTTTATGAGAAAAATATTTAATTGGGTAGAATAGGGTGATAGAAATGTGAACTATAAAAAGAGCAATATTTTGTGAAGTTCGCAAAAGAAAACACGACGGAATTCACAAATATTTTAAATGTAGCAAGGAGTCACGTATTCACATGTGAAACGTATTTTTAATAGAGTTATATATAAGGTTGAAAAACACAAGATAACAGCACTAAAGCTTATACAGACGGGAATACTCATATTATAACATGGTGTAACTAATTGTAAATCAGCGGTTATAGACTTTAATTAAAGTACTACATATACAACAATAGGATATATCCCATCTAATAGAGCAAATAGTGGGTGTTGTATAATATGAAATTTAAAATATTGATTGAAAATGAGCGAGTTACATCAATTAGTGAATGTAATACTATTTCAATATTGCTATTACTACTCGGGGAGCTGTTCATTTCAGTATTCATTTCTGTAAAAAATAGTGTTTTCACGTGTGAATTTGAAAAATAAATAATTTTCTTCTCAAAATATTTGCACATGTGAAAAAGTTTTCATAATTTTGCAGCGTTTTTCTGTTACGATTTTTGTTAACAACTGTACAGAAGGACGAAAATATTTAATTCTCAGACACATGAATGAACGTCAACGTTTAGAACAAGTAATGGAAGCGGAAAAGATGTCCGCAAAGCAGTTTGCACAGGAAATCGGCATTCAGGCCGGTACTATCAGTAATATCATTAACGGCAGGAATAATCCGAGTTTGGATGTATTGCAGCGCGTATTGAACCGTTTTCGTACACTGTCAAGCGATTGGCTGATATTGGGGGTCGGCTCTATGTATCGGATGAATGGCGAAGGTCCGGACAACACCTTATTTAATATTAAGCCGATGGAACCCGAGAAGAAACCCGACCAACAAACCGACACCCCTTCAATAGAAACAACCATTCCCTCAAACAACATCCCCACTGCGGCCAAAACCGTCGAGAAAGTGGTTATTTTCTATTCTGACGGCACATTTGAGGAACGATAGAAAATGTTATACAACAAAAAAATGTAATTTTTTTCGTATAAAACTTGCAAATGCGGTAAAATTTTAGTAATTTTGCCGCGTTTTTGTGTGTACATACTAAAATATTGATATATGAATTTATCTGAATTAACTGACAAAATCTATGCAGAAGGCGTAGAAAAAGGCAATCAAGAGGCACAGCACATCATTGATGAGGCAAATGCCAAAGCCGCTCAAATCCTTGCTAAAGCAGAAAAAGACGCTGCTGACAAAGTAGCTAAGGCGGAAAAGAAGGCGGAAGAGTTGGAGGCTCATACTAAAGCAGAACTGAAACTCTACACCGAACAGGCTTTGAATGCACTCAAGACGGCTGTAGTGGATTTGCTTAATGGCGAAATCGTGGCTGCCAACGTAAAGGCGGCAACTGCTGACGCCAAATTTATGCAAGGTGTGATTACCAAGATTGCGGAAGCAATGGCAAAAGACGGCGATGTTCGTATCGAAGCCAAAGATGCCGAGGCACTGAAAAAGTACTTTGCAGCCAACACAAAAGGATTGCTTGACAAAGGTGTTAAGATTGAAGAGGTTAAAGGTCTTAAGACCAACTTCCAAATCGTTAGCGAGAAGGGCGGTTACAAACTCGCCTTTGGCGACGCTGAGTTCGAAGCGTTCTTCAAGGCATTCCTCCGTCCGCAACTCATAGAACTTTTGTTCTAACCATAAATGACTAATGGTAAATGAATAAATCGTAAATGTCTCTATGGGCTACGAATGTTTATTAACAGGTTTACCCGATTTAACGGCGAATAGCACGGCTCCGATGTCTATGGAGGCGTTGGAAGAACTGTTTGATGAACAGTTGAGTACCGCCGACAAGAAACAATTGAAGCTGCTCAAAGTACATGCCCGAGAAGGAGCGTGTACCTTCGTGCTGGATTGGCTGGATTTCAATCGCGACCTCAATAATGTACTTACCGCCGAAGTATGCCGTAAACACGGACTGAAGCCGGAAAAATACGTTATCGGAGAATTGCCGGATGATGTGGATGCCGAGACGAAGGCGGTGAGCAAAACGGAAAACCTCTATGAACGAGAACGTCAGATTGACGCACTTCGTTTTGCATGGCTGGAAGAGCGCACAAGAATGATTTCCTTCTCCTTGGAAAACGTGCTGGCGTACTATCTGATGTCTGAAATGCTGAATCGCTGGAGCATACTGACAACCGAAAAAGGTGAAACCATCTTCCGCGAGATGGTGAAGGATATGAAGAAAGGGATCACCCTTTAATCGTGCCCTTTATGGGCTAAGAAAAAGAATTTATCTTTTAATCGTGCCCTTTATGGGCTAAGAAAAAGAAATTTATCTTTTAATCGTGCCCATGAGGGCTAAGAAAAAGGGAGTAAATATTTAATAACAAGATATGACAACAGGAAAAGTTAAAGGAATCATCGCCAATCTCGTAACAGTCGAGGTGGATGGTCCTGTAGCACAAAACGAAATCTGCTATATCAGTGTGGGAGAAACAAAACTGATGGCAGAGGTAATCAAAGTAAACGGCGCAAACGTCTATGTGCAGGTGTTTGAATCGACGCGTGGACTGAAAGTCGGTAATGCCGTTGAGTTCTCTGGTCACATGTTGGAGGCAACACTCGGTCCCGGACTGCTGTCCCGTAACTACGACGGTTTGCAGAACGACCTTGACAAACAAACCGGAGTATTCCTCAAACGCGGTGAATACAACTATCCGCTTGACAAAGAGAAACTCTGGCACTTCAAGCCCCTTGCCAAAGTTGGCGATAAGGTGGAAGCTGCATCTTGGTTAGGCGAAGTGGATGAGAACCACCAGCCGCACAAGATTATGGTGCCGTTTGTCTTCGAAGGTATATATACCGTCAAATCAATTGCGAAGGCGGGTGAATACAAAATTGAAGACCAAATAGCAGTATTAACCGACGCGGATGGCAAAGACCACGTAGTGACTATGGTGCAGAAATGGCCGGTAAAAAAGGCTATTCTGGCGTACCGTGAAAAACCGCGTCCCTTCAAACTGCTTGAGACAGGTGTACGTACCATCGACACAGCCAACCCGATTTGCGAAGGTGGTACAGGATTTATTCCCGGTCCGTTCGGAACAGGTAAAACCGTGCTGCAACACGCCATTTCCAAACAGGCGGAAGCGGATATCGTGGTTATTGCCGCCTGCGGTGAGCGTGCCAACGAGGTTGTGGAGACATTTACCGAGTTCCCGGAACTCGAAGACCCGCACACCGGACGCAAACTTATGGAGCGTACGATTATCATTGCGAACACGTCCAATATGCCGGTGGCAAGCCGTGAAGCGTCCGTTTATACGTCCATGACGATTGCGGAATATTACCGTTCAATGGGATTGCGCGTGCTGCTGATGGCAGACTCGACTTCACGTTGGGCACAGGCATTGCGCGAAATGTCCAACCGTATGGAGGAACTTCCCGGACAAGATGCGTTCCCGATGGATTTGTCAGCCATTATCGGCGCGTTCTATTCACGCGCAGGTTACGTATATTTGAACAACGGACAGACCGGTTCGGTAACTTTCCTCGGAACGGTTTCGCCTGCCGGTGGTAACTTGAAAGAGCCCGTAACTGAAGGCACCAAGAAAGTCGCGCGTTGTTTCTATGCTTTGGAGCAGGCACGTGCTGACCGCAAACGTTATCCGGCGGTTAACCCGATTGATTCGTATTCGAAATATCTGGAGTACCCTGAATTTGCGGAATTTATCTCCAAAATCATCGATGACCAGTGGATTGGCAAAGTCAATGAGATGAAGACTTATCTGCAACGCGGTAAAGATGTGCAGGAGCAAATCAACATTCTGGGTGATGACGGTGTGCCTGTTGATTACCACGAGGAATTCTGGAAATCCGAAGTGATTGACTTCGTGGTTCTCCAACAAGATGCCTTTGACAAGATTGACGCAGTATGCCCGATGGAACGGCAGCGTTACATCCTTGACATGGTGATGGACATCTGCCACCATGACTACGATTTCGAGGTATTCACCGATGTCAGCGAGTATTTCAAACGGGTCATCAACCTCTGCAAGCAGATGAGTTACACCGAGTTCCATAGCCCGGAATTTGAGGATTACCGCAAGAAACTGGATGCCTTACTCGCAGAAAAACAAATTGCATTATGAAAACCAAAGTATTAACAAAAATCAACTCACTAATTGTTTTCTTATTAGGTTTGTTGGGTTTTTATGGTTGTAAGGATGAGCAACCAACGGAAAAGTATGGAATACCTACAGCCATTTTGGACGCATCAGGTCTTGTAACAGACCAAGAGAAAAAACCTTTGGAAAACATTCAAGTTACCGTCAAACAAACTTGGCATCGGGCTCTTCCTGAACAATATTCAAAAGAAGACGGAACGTATGCAGTGAAGGATGTATATATGTTCCCTGAAGATTCGGTGGATATCATTGCAACTGATACTGCTGGTGTCTATGCCTCAGATTCGGCACGTGTGAAAGTGACGTACAGCCAACCGGATGCTGATTGGGATAAGGGTGTTGGTACCATACAAAAGGATTTCCAATTGAAGAAAAACAATTGATTTCATGAAAAAATATTTTGCAATCATAGTTGCGCTATTGTCGGTTTGTATGGCATACGCCGCAAACGATCTGCGTGCGTTCCCGACAAAAGTGCTGGTTGTGTTGGCTGAGTTCAGCGATGTTTCGTTTGACGTAGCCAACACCAAAGCCGCGTATGACGACTTCTTCAACAGCAGCTCGTATGACTACAACGGAGCAACCGGATCGGTGCAGAAGTATTTCAAAGACCAATCCTATGGCAAGTTTGTGCCGCAGTTTGATGTGGTCGGACCGGTGAAATTGTCCGAAAAACGTGCCAACTATGGCGGCAACGACGAATACGGCGATGATTTCGCGGTGGAATACATGGTGGAGGAAGTCTGCGAACTGGCGCATGCACAGGGCACAAACTTTGCTCCGTATGACGTTAACGGAGACGGATTTGTGGATGCAGTTGTCATCGTATATGCCGGTCAAGGCGAGACAGACAAGCAGCCGGACTACGTTTATCCGATGGCTGGCGTGATGGAGGATGACGTAATTCTGGACAATAAGCTCATCAGCCTGTATGCTTGTGTACCCGAACTCAACGAAAAGCAGAAACGTGCCGGAATAGGCGAGACGGTTTATCAGTTCTCGCACATTCTTGGTTTGCCGACGTTGAGTGACACCGAAGGTGGCGACGAAAAAACGCTTGGCGATTGGGATGTGATGGACCACGGCTGCTATAACAACGGCGGTAACACACCGGCGGCGTATAGTGCATACGAACGTTTCTATTTGGGTTGGGTAGAGCCGATTCTACTCAATGAACCGATGAATGTGCGTCTGGGCAACCTGAACACTTCCGGCGAATGTGCCATTGTTACGCGTACCGGTCAATCGAACATGTTGGGCGATAACCCTGATCCGCGCGAGTTCTTCATCCTTGAGAACCGCCAACAGACAGGCTGGGACAAATATCTCCCCGGACACGGAATGTTGCTCACGAAGATTGATTACGTCAAGAGCCGTTGGGCTGGTGACGAAGTCAATATCCTCATCAAAGGCAAACCGAGCCTGTTGGTAGACCTCATTGAAGCCGACGGAAAAGAACCGAAATACAAGGCGGATAACCTCACCAACGGCTATTTTGGCAAACAAGGTGACGCTTTCCCGTCCGGTGCAACCGGCAAAACAATGTTCTCCAACAAATGGGATGTAGCGAGTGTGTCTGAAAAAAGCGGCATTATTACGTTCCTCTTCAACGGAGGCGTGGAAACGGGCTGCACGGTAACATTCTATGCCGGTGGTAACGGCACCGCTGCCAAGACGGATGAAACGGAAACGGCTCCGTTTGCAGGCGTGACCTTGCCGAATGTTACACCTAAAACAGGTTACACGTTCCTCGGCTGGGCAACGCGCAAGAACAGCACCAATCCCGATGCAGGTCAACCGGGCGATAAATTCTATCCGATGTCCGATTGTTCCGTCTTTGCCGTAATGAAAGACAATACCAAGTTCTGGGTTGATTATACGAACGTCAAAGGCGTTGAAATCGGCGATTATTTCGATTTCAACGGTGCTTACGTCAAGACAAACGACATCCACGACATTGCTGTCAGCTTCGGCAAAAAAGAAGGTTATGTCATACCGGCAGCAGCTACTTGCGTTGCCAAAGTCGAATGTGGCGGCAAGACGCTTCCGAATGCGGTTAGCTTCAAGAAAGATTCCTTGTTTGTGACGATTGCGGCGGAAGACATTGTCAGCGACATATATATTACTATTCAAAACAGCCGTTACCAGGACGAGAATGGTTGTCTGGACTATGAGCATGTCTTTACAAAAGCATGTGGAATCGGCGGCAATGATCTGAGTGGCTATGAATGGCAGGTCAAAACGGGCAATCCCGAGGCGGAAATAACGTTTGAAAACAATGCTGTAAAATTCGGCTCCGGTTCCAAGCCGTCCAAAGGTGTTTCGTTCTACACCACGGAAACTGCCGGTTGTGGCGTGAAGAAGGTTGAAGTTGAGGCGTTTATGGCAAGTAATGGAGATGCCATGCTGGATGTCTATCTTGCAGGCAATTTTATGGGCAACTCCGAGGAATTGACCACCACTTCAACCACTTATACCTACGAACTGGAAGAACCGCAATCGGGTAGTCTGATGATTGCTTTCACAAACTCTGCAAAGGCAATCTATGTGAAGCGGATTGCCGTATTCTATGAGTACCTCGATCCGGAAAAGCAAGACGATCCGATTATTCCCGATCCCGGAACTGATCCGCAAGCGGTGGAGCACATCACAGTTGGCGGCGACACAGTGGTTTATGACCTCCAAGGTCGCCGTGTACTGCCGACACAGCCCGGATTCTACATCATTTACGACGGGCAGAACGTTTCGAAAGTAATCCTGCGCTAATATATATAATATATAAGGAATAAAATACAACAACATATGGCAAAAGCATTTCAAAAAATCTACACAAAAATTACTGCTATCACCAAGGCGACATGTTCGTTGCGTGCAGAAGGCGTCGGTAACGACGAATTGGCGCTTGTGAATGGCAAACTGGCTCAGGTCGTGAAGATTATGGGTAATGAAGTTACCTTGCAGGTCTTCCAGGGAACCGAAGGTATTCCGACCAATGCGGAAGTCGTGTTCTTGGGCAAAGCACCGAGTCTCAAAGTCAGCGACCAACTCTCAGGACGTTTCTTCAACGCCTACGGAGATCCGATTGATGGCGGTCCGGCCGTTGAGGGCAAGGAAGTCGAGATCGGTGGTCCGTCCGTGAACCCCGTTCGCCGTAAACAGCCTTCAGAACTGATTGCTACCGGTATCGCGGGTATCGACCTGAACAACACGCTCGTTTCGGGACAAAAGATTCCGTTCTTTGCCGATCCCGACCAGCCCTACAACCAGGTTATGGCAAACGTAGCGCTTCGTGCACAGGTGGATAAGATTATCCTCGGTGGAATGGGTTTGACCAACGATGACTACCTCTATTTCAAGAACGTCTTCACCAACGCCGGCCTCTTGGATCGTATTGTTTCTTTCGTTAATACCACCGAGAATCCGGCGGTAGAGCGCTTGCTCATTCCGGATATGGCGCTTACAGCAGCTGAGTATTTTGCTGTCGAAAAACGTGAGAAAGTGCTTGTCCTTCTGACGGATATGACGCTCTATGCCGACGCTTTGGCTATCGTCTCAAACCGTATGGACCAGATTCCTTCCAAGGACTCTATGCCGGGTTCGCTCTATTCCGACTTGGCAAAAATCTACGAGAAAGCCGTGCAGTTCCCCGAAGAGGCTGGTGGCGGTTCGATTACGATTATCGCCGTAACAACCTTGTCCGGTGGCGACATTACGCACGCTATTCCCGATAACACCGGTTACATTACAGAGGGTCAATTATACCTCCGTCGTGACTCCGATATCGGTAAAGTCATCGTCGATCCGTTCCGTTCCTTGTCTCGTCTGAAACAACTTGTTGCGGGTAAAAAGACGCGCGAAGACCATCCGCAGGTGATGAACGCCGCCGTTCGCTTATATGCAGACGCCGCAAACGCCAAGACCAAACTCGAGAACGGTTTCGATTTGACCGACTACGACGAGCGCTGCCTCAAGTTCGCAAAAGAGTACTCCAATGACATTCTGGCTATCGACGTGAACATCAATACCGTCGAAATGCTTGACATCGCATGGTCGCTCTTTGCTAAATACTTCAAACCCGAAGAGGTCAATATCAAACAATCGTTAGTTGACCAATACTGGGCAAAATAAGCCCAATGACCAAATGGCCAAATAAATGATAAAATGGTAAATGACCAAATGGTAAATTAATTTATGGCTATTCAATACCAATTTAATAAAACATCATTACAGGGGCTGGAAAAGAACCTAAAAATGCGGCAAAGAACCCTTCCTACGCTTCAGAGTAAGGAATCGGCGCTTCGTCTTGAGGTCAAACGGGCTAAAGACGAGATGAAGGAACTGGACGAGGAAGTCAACCGCCGTATCAAGGACTACGACCAGATGATTGCCCTCTGGGGAGAGTTCGACACATCGCTCATTCATGTGGACGATGTGAAAATGAGCATCAAGAAGATTGCCGGCGTACGCGTTCCTGTTCTTGACGAAGTCGTTTATTCCACCAAGTCTTTCTCGATTTATGATTCGCCGAAGTGGTTCTACGACGGTTTTGAGCAAATCAAGGCGATTGCTGACATTGGTATTCGTCAGGAGTTTGTGCACCGTAAGGTCGAATTGCTCGAATATGCCCGTAAAAAGACCACCCAGAAGGTGAACCTCTTTGAGAAGGTGCAGATTCCTGGCTATCAGGACGCAATCCGCAAAATCAAACGTTTCATGGAGGACGAAGAGAACCTCTCCAAGTCCTCGCAAAAGATTGTTAAGGCCAAACGGCAACGCGAGGCGGAGCAATCTGAACAAGGAAAGGAGGCTGCCGTATGATTACTCCGATGAAGAAATACACGTTCCTCGTGTTCTACAAGGATTATGAGGCGTTCCTGTCCGAATTGCGTGAAGCAGGAGTCGTTCATGTGACCCAACGTGCCGCTGGACTGGCAGAAGATGCTGATTTACAGGCACTTATCGCTCGTCGGGCAGAATTGCAGCATCTGTTGAATCAAGGCTGTCCTGACCAATTCTTGCAGGAGAAAACCGATATTGAGACCAAGATTCGGGACACTCGTCGCGAGGCGGACAAGGTTTCTGTCTGGGGCGATTTCTCGTCCGAAACACTTGACAAACTCGCTCAGGCGGGCTACACCTTATATTATTATAGTTGCCCGAAGACCAAGTTCGAGGCAGAGTGGGGTATTCCTGTTTCCGAAATCAATAAAGTGGTCTATTTCGTCACGGTGGGACAACCGCTCGAGAATGAAGCGGCGACACCTTTCCAACTCACCAAATCAGCGGCGGAATTACAACGCGATTTGGACGGTCTCAATGGACTGCTTGCTGCCGCAGATGCACGCATCGAAGCATGGCGTTTAGCAAATGAGGATAAACTCAAATCCGAACTCAAAGACATCGAGCAACAGATTGATTGGAAGAAAGTTACGCTCAATACCGAAAGTAAAGCTGATGGCGCACTTTGCGTCCTCGAAGGCTTCTGTCCGGTGGACGATACTCCTGCTTTGGAGGCCAAGCTATCGGCACTTTCCGCAGCTTTGTACTACGAGTCCGAAGACCCGACTCCCGAGGACGCTACGCCTATCAAACTGCACAATAACTGGTTCACCAAACTCTTTGAACCTCTTACTGGCATGTACGGTTGGCCGAACTACGGAGAATTTGACCCGACACCTATTCTCGGACCGTTCTTCCTATTGTTCTTCGCCCTCTGTATCGGCGATATGGGCTACGGTTTGCTGCTTATCCTTATCGGCGCCCTTATCCACAAAGGCAAGCTGAAGATTGAGATGTTCGACGGCCTCGGTCCTATTATTATGGCTTTGGGTGTCGGCAGCACGATTATTGGCTTCTTCATGAGCACCTTCTTCGGCATAGACCTCTATGCGGCTGAATGGGTGCCCGATGCCGTTAAGTCGGTGATGTTCAAGCACTTCGGCGGCACAGACGGCAAAATCGGCGAGTACGACGTCATGATGGTTATGGCGATAGCCATTGGTGTTGTGCACATCTGCCTTGCAATGACCATCAAAGCCATTTGCTACACCAAGCGCTTCGGTTTCAAAGAAACAGTTTCCACATGGGGCTGGCTCACGTTAATCTTGGGTGCTCTTGTCACGGCTGTTTTGGCAGTGACCGAGATTTTCTCGCCCGAGACCACTCGTATCGTCCTCATTTGCATCGGTGCCGTTTCTGCGTTGGGTATCTTTATCTTCAACAAGCCCGGTCGTAACCCGCTGATTAACATCGGCGCAGGCTTGTGGGACACCTACCAGATGGCAACCGGCATCATGGGTGATGTTTTGTCCTACATCCGTCTCTATGCCCTCGGTTTGGCGGGCGGCATGTTGGGAATGGCGTTTAACCAGCTCGGCGCAATGGTATTGGGCGAAACGCCTAATGTCGGTACGTGGATTGGCTTCATCCTCATCGTCGTCTTTGGTCACGTGCTCAATCTGCTTATGGCGTGTCTCGGTGCCTTTGTTCACCCCTTGCGTCTGACCTTTGTTGAGTATTTCAAGAATGCCGGTTACGAAGGCAGCGGAAAGCTCTATCGACCCTTTAAGAAATAACTCTAGGCTTCCTAGGTTACCTAGGCCAACTAGATAATAATAACAATTTAAAATAAAAAACTATGTTAGAACAAATTTTAGGTTATCTCGGTTTAGGCCTTATGTTGGGTCTTGCCGGTATCGGTTCCGCATTTGGAACAACTATCGCTGCCAACGCAGCTGAAGGTGCGCTCAAGAAGAACAAGGAAAAGAGCAGCAGCTACATGATTCTTTCTGCACTTCCTGCTACGCAGGGTCTGTATGGTTTTGTAGCTTATCTGATGCTCAAGGGCCTGATTGCTACCAATCCGATTCTCTTGTTTGGTATCGGTATTGGAACGGGTATTGTTTATCTCTTGTCCGCTATCCGTCAGGGTCAAACGGCTGCTAATGGTATAGCCGGTATCGCCGCTGGTCACGATGTTATGACCAACACCATGATCTACTGTGCCCTTCCGGAGTTCTACGCTATTTTGGCTCTTGTAGGTGCTTTGATGATCTAAACGCTCTGCTTCATTGAAATGCCGTAGTGCCCGCGCATTACGGCATTTTTAACTTTTAACTTTATCGTTATGAAAAAACGCGTTATTATCATGTCTCTTGCAACTCTTTTTTCTTTCTGTTCGTGTGCCAAAGCGGGCGGAGATGTTTATTCTGCGCATATTCAAAGCTTCTCATACCATTACAACGGCACGATTGGCGGCAATTCGCACAGTTTTGCCGTAGAGGTTATTGACGGGACGGCCAGGCTGACCGTTGAGGAACTGGAGCACATGGATTATGGTGACGTGACCGACACCGTGGGCATGGATTTGGTGCAGGCGCTTGAAGAACTCTGCGCCAAGCATGATGTCATGAAGTTCAACGGCTTTGACAAAACTAATCCGCATGTCTGCGACGGCAGCGGTTTCTCGTTCAACATCACCTATGACAACGGCAAAACGGTCTCGGCACGCGGCATGAACAGTTCCCCGAAGGGTTATCATGCCTTTTCCGATGAGCTGCACGGCTTGTTCAAACCTTACCGCGACAAACTGTTTGCTGCCGCCTTGCAGAAGAAAATCGCAAATGGTGTCAAAGGTGACATCCGTTTCATGCTGATGAACTTCGTCCAACAGGGCGAGTCCGGTTATGATAGGTATGAGGTTATGATTTCGCACGCAGAGGAAGACCGGAAGAACTTCCAGGTCAAAATCCGCTCTGTCAGCGGTGAATTCTTTCCGGAAGGGGAGTATGATTATTATTGCGCGCTTCCCGACGAAGCGATTGACTGGAAGGCTTACACCAAACTCGTCAAGAAGCACAAACTGACGCAATGGATGGATTACGAAAAATCCGCCGCGGATTACAACAACTGCGAGTGGTTCCAGCTTGAATTTATTTTCGATGAATACGGACAAATCAGCGCCATGGGCACAGAGCATCCGGAAAACTACGACGCTTTCCGCAAGGATTATCTGACCTTACTCCGCAAAACCGTTGACTTGGCAATAAAAAAGTACAACATAAACGAAAATTAGCAAAAAAATCAATAATTATGCATTTTTATTTGTACGGTTCAAAGTAAAGCCGTAACTTTGCAGTCGATTTTAACCCTCAAATTTTTAAGTGTATGAAAAAGAGTCTTTTTGTGTTGTTCGCGCTGTTGATGACAGCTCTTACTGCAAACGCCGTAGAAGAGGCGATTTATTATGTAACTGGCCTGAATGGGTCATGGCAGATTTATGAAACCTACCAACTTACCCGTAACACGGAAGCTCCGGCTGGCATTGATGAATTCATGATCACGCTGGATTTGAAAACTACCGACATGTTCAAGATTGCCAAAAGCACGGACGGTAAGAATATTTCTCAATGGTATCCGGATGGCATGGAAAATGCCTATGGCGAACACGGTGAGATTACCAAAGACGGCAAATATACCGTTTATTTCCGCCCTGCAGGTAACACGGATCCCGCTTGGTTCAATGGTTAATTTATGTTGAAGAAGCGACCGCGTCATCCATTGATGCTTTTCTTGGAGACCATTCCAAATCCGTAAAGATTATGGAGAACGGCCAGATGTACATTCTCTGCAACGGCATCCGCTACAACGCCAACGGCACTGCTGTAAAATAACCATGTTTCGATAGAATACTACATTTTGTGTCATCGTGCATTTTGCCCGCGTTCTTGCGGGCATTTTTTTGTTTTTTTTCATATATTTTGTCGAAAACAATACTTTTATTTGTGTATTCCAAAATAAAGTAGTACCTTTGCAGCGTCTTTCCGTAAGAAAAGACATAACGTATTGAAAAAGAAGCGTTTGCTTTACTCTTGAACCGTAAAAATTAGGAACTTTTCGAAACAAGAGGATTGCAAATAGGCTTCGCGCATATGCGTGAAGTTACTATCTGCATACTGGTTTCAAGGTTTTCCTAATTACCCACGGTTCGAGTGTGTGGCATAGCAGCCTCACGCTTTTTTATTGTATTTGTCCCGTCTGTGGCTGCAAAGGACAATAAAAAATATATATTATGCTCAAAAAAAGTTTTTGTTTACTCATCTTGTTGCTGATGGTTATGGGTGCATCAGCTCAGACATGCACACTGAAATTAGCCTCCGGTCAAACAATGACAGGTACATTTGTTGATGCTACAGACACAACAATTACATTTTTAATGGATGGAGCTATACAGCCGTTGGTCATTCCCGTTATACGCCTCAGAAGTGGAACTTTGCCGCACAAAGGGAAAATATCTGTACAAGATGGGAAAATAATTATACAAACAGGTGAAGATATAAAGGCTGCAACTCAACAACAAAAACAACAAGCTATAGATAATCCCAATTACGCAATTGGGAAAGCGCTTAAACGGAGTGGAACAGCCGCAATGGTGATTGGCGTACCCTGTTTTGCAGCAGGATTGGCGACATGTATTGCCGGACATGTTGGTGTTACACAATGGAATGCATTGGCCAAATCCAATTGTATAGAGGCAAGTTATTATCTTTTGCCTATAGGTGCATCTTTAACAATAGTTAGTATTCCTTTGTATGTTGAAGGGAAAAAACTTATGGAACTAAAAATGAATTATACAGGCAATGGAGTAGGAGTCGCAATGAATTTCTAAGACTTTATTTTAGAGAAAATTCCTCCCCATCTTACAGTTATATGTAGGTTGGGGAGTTCTTTTAATTGTAGC
>Ga0310786_10006533_pt1 | contig 15472 bp, 15 predicted proteins | sample AusTroGonzalo_MG_FD_203881 | JGI IMG/M metagenome (GOLD analysis project Ga0310786, IMG submission 203881) | Bovine rumen microbial communities from tropical cattle in Woodstock, Queensland, Australia - Gonzalo_03 (v2) (version 2) | ecosystem: Host-associated > Mammals > Digestive system >... | reverse complement strand
AATGCTTTGGGGTTTTGTTTTAAAAACAAAGAGACCACCAGTAATATCAGTAATACGGCTAAACCGCCTAAGAATAAATACAGTAAAATCATAGAGATTCCTCCTTACTCGGAGTGATCTCGACGGGTACAGGTGTCGTCAGGCGGACAATGTCCTGTAAAATTTGTACGTCTTTATTGCGCACGCTTTCTTCCGGTTGTAAGCGGGCAAATTTCACTAAATCGCCGGAGTTTAAAAAGTCGCGCAGCGGGAATAAAAGTGTTTCCAGTTGAGGGACTGTTTTGGCACGGCGCAACAGTTCCGGCGTAGTGTCGGCAGATACGTCCAATTTAAAACGGCGCCACAGGTATTCGCGCAGGATATCGCTTAATGTAATATAAAACAGTTTGTATTCTTGCCGTTCCCATAAACCGCTTTGCAACAAGGCTTCGATTTTGGACTTGGCAATTACTTCGCACGGGCGGTTGTCTTCCGCGTGGGCCAGTTTCAGTTCGCGTGATTTTTTGATGTGGTTTCTCCACGCGTATAACACGGCAATAATGCCGGCTATCACTAGTAACACCAGCAACCACTTTAACCAACTGGCCGGCACGAACGGAGAACGGATTTCGCGGAATTCGTTGTCCTTAAAAACGGGTACTTTCTTGATATCCAGTACAAATTCGTCTTGCGCGTGGGCAAAAGTTTTATCTTTTTGTTGCAAGTTGAAAGTAATGGTAAACGAAGATTTTCCAAGCGTAAAGGCTTGGGCCGTTAATTCGTAACGTCCTGTGCCGGGAGAAAGCTGCGTAAAGGCCTGTTTTTGTAAAGAAAATTCTGCGGGGATTGATTGTTCGTCCAACACTACGCGGTAATCCGGTGTGAAAGCAAAATCGTATTGCAAGGAAAAAGGTTGCGCGATGCCCACTGTGTCGGGGTGGTGTTGTTCGGTGATGTTAATTTCCTGCGCGGCCAGCGGCACGGAGAGGAAAAGCAAAAAAACTAAACACAGTTTCTTCATATCAGTTCCTTACCTTTTTGGCGCGTGCCTGAAAGAATTTAATTACAGGATCCGCTGAAGATTGCGCGGTGTTGACCACAATGGGATCTATTTTATAGGGGTTAAACAGGGCGCGCAACTGAGCCATGTGTTTTTGTTGGTAATCGGCCAGTGCATGGTTTATTTCACCCGAAGAAAGCCCCAACAGGGCTTCTTCCCCCGTTTCCGGATCGTCCACATTTAAGCATAAACCCAACGAGGGTATTTTTTGTTCCAGTTTGTCTTGTAGCAGTACCGGTATTAAATCAAATTTGCGTGCGGCCAGTTTAAAAGGAGTGGCGAATTTTTCAATAGGGGATAAGAAATCGGAAATCAGCATTAAAATACCTTGCCGCTTGAACATTTTGTTTAGCGTTTCCAAGGCTAGCCCGATATCGGTACCTTTGCTTTGCGGTTCAAACGCCACCACCTCGCGGATGAGGCGCAGAATATGTTTGCGCCCTTTGCGGGGGGGAACAAAAAGTTCTATCTTATCGGAAAATAACAATAGCCCTACTTTATCGCTGTTTTTGAGTGCGCACAAGGCAAAAAGGGCCGTTAGTTCGGCGGCGGTTTCCTGTTTTAAGCGGGCCGCGGAACCGAATTGTTGGGAAGCGGATACGTCACAGGCAATGAGAAGCGTTAACTCGCGCGATTCGTTATATTTTTTAATGTACGGTACGCTCATACGGGCGGTGACGTTCCAATCAATGGAGCGCACATCATCCCCGGCGATATATTCGCGCACTTCGGCAAATTCCAACCCCTGCCCTTTGAACGTGCTTAAATATTCGCCTGCGAACGTTTCCGACACCAACTTGCCTGTCTTAATTTCAATTTGGCGTACTTTTTTTAGAATTTCCGCTGTATCCACAAGGACTCTCCCTGCCGAGCACTACGGTACATCTACTGTGTCAAAAATTTGTTTTACAATTTGGTCCGAAGAAATATTTTCGGCTTCGGCTTCGTAAGACAATAACACGCGGTGGCGCAAAACATCGGTGCCGATAGCCTTGATATCTTCGGGCGTTACATAGCCGCGTCCGTTGAGGAAGGCATAGGCTTTGGCGGCTTGCGTGAGGAAAATGGTGGCACGCGGGCTGGCCCCGTAAGCGATAAAGGAAGCCAGTTTTTCTAAACCGGCAGCCTTAGGATCGCGCGTGGCAAAAACGAGATTGACGATATAGTTTTTGATTTTATCATCCACGTAAATCGTGTCCGTAACATGGCGCGCTTTGATAATCATTTCCGGCGTGACTTGCGTGTTGAGTTCAATTTTCTGGTGGGAGGCCATGCGTTCCAAAATGATTTTTTCTTCTTCTTTGGTCGGATAGGTCACCAGCACTTTGAGCATAAAGCGGTCTACCTGTGCTTCGGGCAGCGGGTAAGTACCTTCCTGCTCTACCGGGTTTTGGGTAGCCATTACCATAAACGGTTCCGGCAGGCGGTATGTCTTATCGCCGATAGTCACTTGGCGTTCCTGCATGGCTTCCAAAAGGGCGCTTTGCACTTTGGCGGGCGAACGGTTGATTTCGTCTGCCAGCACAAAGTTGGAAAATACCGGCCCGCTCTTGGGATAAAATTGGCCGTCTTTGGGGTTGAAAATAACGGTACCCGTGATATCGGCGGGGAGTAAATCGGGCGTGAACTGGATGCGCTGAAATTTGGCATGAATGGCTTGGGCGAGTGTTTTGACAGCCAATGTTTTAGCCAATCCCGGCACGCCTTCAATCAAAATGTGCCCGTCGGCCAGCAAGGCTACCATCATTTTTTCTACGAGGGCATCTTGGCCCACGATTACTTTGCCTACTTCGCGGCGTAAATCTTGTAAAAATAAACTTTCTTGTTGCACCTGTTTGTTAAGTGTGGTGATATCCATGATAATCTCCCTTTTATCCGGTTTAATCTGCTACTTATATTATAGAAAAACGACGGCTTATTGGAAAGCCGTTTTTAGATTATTTTGGGGGTGTTGTTTTTGAAGTGCGCGCTGCGCGGGCGCCGGATAGGTATTAATGTGTATCGAGATAATTTTTGATTAACAAATTGGCGAGGACGATATAAGAAATGATAGCGGCTACTATAGTAAGACTCAAAAGAATTAGTGGAAAGTAGCATGTGTCACTGGAGCATTTGTCATCTAAGATGAAGCGAAGTCGATCTTGGAATTTGAAGAAAAGGTAGGCGCTACCCAATGTACAACCGATGGCACAGGTGGCCCAGTGCGTTATCCGGTTAGGTGAGAGGGATTCCATTTCGCCGGTGCGACGGTAATCTTCAATTTGTTTTTTAATAGAAAGAACGAAGTGTTTTGCCCCCGGTTCATTAGATTCGGAAGAAAGTTGTTGTTCTGCTTCCAGGTATTCTTGCGTCGCTTTTACCAGTTCTTCATCGTCATCATCTAATTGGTATTCTTCTATGTTGGAACGGCGGAAAGGATTCACCCCCATGGGAGGCACTTGGATATTAAACTCTTTAAACAGATGGGCGTGATCCAGCAAGCGGGCAATGAAAGGGAGGTCGCCGTTTAGGTTGTCAATTCGCATTTGTTGTCCGCCTTCTTGCAGAATATTCATCACGACATTGGTTATTTTAAAAAATCTGTGGTCGTAGTCAAATGCTGTTAACACGCACACATTAAAAGAAGTGTTTTCATAAAGGAAAAATTTATCGTTATGTGAATTTGTATTTTCCAGCATAAAACCATTCTCTCGGAAGTCCAAAGCGGTATAATAGTCCGATGAATCGTTAATGTACGAGAGACGCACTTCTTCAAGAAATTTCCGAATTACGAGGATAATAAGAAAAATTGACATCCCCACTATAAAAATTTGTCCAAAAAACCAAGCCTTCTCTTCCTCTTTCCACGCTTCACCGGACATCAACGATTCTATTGACACAAAACCGACAACAAGGATCGGCGCAATCCGTAAGATATTTAATAACAGTTTCCCTATAGAGTCTCCTATCGAGGCTACTAGTGAGTTTTTACCGGTAAAAGGATTGTTTAGTTTTAGTCTCATAATTATTTAAGGTGTTGCGGCGGCTGTAAAGCCCGCAGTTGCCGTTGAATAAGAGTATTTTTTTAAAGTATATAAAAAGTTTAAAAGTTAAGGTAAGTAATCCCACAAAAACAAAAAGTATTTCAAATTTGAACTGAAAGTTCCAATAAAACTCACAGGTTTCTCTTTTTACCAAATTGTATGAGTATTAATAACTACTTTTCCTTATGAAAGTTGAACGAAAAAAATATGCATTCTGTTAAAAACGGATTCCTACCCGGCCCGCAATCACTTGTTCATGGCGGTTTCCGTGGCAAAAAGAACCCATGCGGGTGTGCAGGTGGTACAGTACATCCCATTCGGCTGCGGTAAAAATAGTTTTGTATACGCGCAATTCCATGCCTATTCCGTTAAACAGATAAGAGGTATGGGCAGTTTCGCTCCAATTGAAGGTATAGTCAAAGGAATGATAATTGCGGCCCGCGCCTGCCAGCACATAAACGGCCGGTTGTGTATTGGGGGTAAGAGTGAATTTGACTAAAGCTTGTATTTGGCGCGTACGGAAACGGGAAATCTCACTTGTGTGGCGAGTGCGAAAGTCTGTCCCTTCCAAACCGAAGGCCAACCAAGGGGCGGCATAATACAACGCCCGCAAAGAAGTGCCGTGCTGATGAGAGAAAAAAGTTTCGTTCCCACGTTGGGGAGAAATGGTGCGACTGGTGCCGATAAGACCGGCAGAAATCTCCCAACGGTCAAAAGTAGTGGGCGCCTCTGTGGCGGAACCAACATGATAAACGGTTTGTGCAAAAGTAAGTGGGGTGCACAAGCCGACAAATAACAGGCACAGGAACTTCTTCATAAATACATATTTTAACAACTCCGTTTACCGTTGGCAAGCATTTGCGAAGGGAATTCATTAAAAGTGTGTCATGTGCACAATACAGCGTGAAAAACAAAAAACAGCCGCCGGTAGGGCCGGCGGCTGCTTAAGTGAAGAAAGTTAATCTAACTCTTTTAATACAGATTGTTGCAAATGTTGAATTTCATGCTCACTTAGCGGCAACCCTAATGCCCATGCCGTTTCGTGTAACAAAGTAGCAAGCGTAAGCGGTAATTTCGTTTGCAAATCATCGGGAGCCAGTTGACGGTCCAGCCGTACGTAATCTTCCAACACGGTGGCTTGGTGGCTACCCAAACGTACACGGCGGGCGCGAGTGTTATTCATTTTCAAGCGGAAATAGAGCGTGCCGCCTACACCCAACTGCTGAATAAATTTTTGGGAAGTGCGTAAGAACAGCGCCAAATTCTGACCGATGGTTTCCATGCGCAACGTACTGGCGGTGTGACCGTTGGAAATTTCGTCCGTGGAGACAATTTGTTTATTCATCACTAGGCCGTAGGTATTAAATTCCGTCATTTTATAAATGCCGCGTTTGTTGGAAATGACTGCCGCGCCGTCTTGTACGGGGATAAGCGGCAGTTCCGGATCCGCCATGATACCATAAGGCGCGCGGGTGGCGGCATTGGCAATGAACTGCGGTAAACGGGGATATGCTGTCAGTGGTTCGTCTGGATATAGCGGCACCAGCGAGAGCGTGCAGGTCGTTTCTCCGTCGGCAGAAACGGTGCGGGTTTTGAGGTAATTGTCAAAGTGGCTTTCGGCTTTGTCATACAAAATATGGCGCAACCGTTCCGATTTTTCGCGGTGGTCCAGCAGCCACGGCAATTTGGACGGGTGTACAATGGCCTCCGGACGGCTGCTTTGCCCCGTGCGGATATAGGCGCGTTTTAGTTTACCCACCAAATGGGGAGTTAAATTGCTTTGCGGAATTTGAATCACGATAAACATGCGGTCGCCGGTGGCATTCACACAGATGTTGATGTCTACAAAGACGATAGGATCAATATAGGTTTGGATAATGTCCTCAATGCTATTGCGCATTTTTTCGTGGTAGGCAATTCCGTTAAAAGGCGGGCAGGGCTTGTCGTTTTTATCATCTTGAACTCCGACGATAATCACACCGCCCATTGCATTAGCAAAAGAAGCAATGGTTTTAGCGAATTTTTCGTGGTTTTTGGGCAATAAATATTTATAGTCCAGTTGTTTCCCTTCGGGCAACTGTCGTTTGCAAAAACGGACCACATCATTAAATGTAAGCGCATGGAACGGCTTATCAAAAAACATATCTTCTCCTTGAGTTTGGATAGACTCTTGCTAAATTTATTATAATAAAAAAGAGAAGAAACGCAAGTTCTTCTTATAATAAGGATGTTTTATGAATTCGCCTATTCATCAATTAGCCGCTACCATGACTGAAAAATTTATTTTGGCTGCCCCACAGCAGGCTGCACGCGCGCTGGAAACATTAGCCACGCATGAAATTTTGCAGTTAGTCAGTGGACTGAAAGCGCAGAGTTTGATTGTGTGTTTTAACGCCATGGATGCCGAAAAAGCCGCCGCCGTTGTGCGTCGTTTGCCGTTGCGGCAGGCCAGTTATGTATTCGCGCGGTTACAAGTGCCGCAAGCGGCTAAGATGATGCAGTTTTTTTCTGGCCCGTATCGTGCCCGCATTTCATCAGTGTTGGAACCGGCTTTTCTGCAAATGATTTCTCGGAGCGCTTCATATGCCCCCGGCACGGTGGGGGCGCTGATGCAAACGGAGTTTTTTGCCGTGCGGACCGATATGAAATTATCTCAGGTTATTGAGAGACTAAAAAATCTTCCGCGGAAAAAAATACCTTCTTTGTGCCTGGTAACCGATAAGGACGGTATTTTGAAAGGTACGGTGCGCAGTGCGGAATTGGCATTCTATTCAGCGGGGGCATTGGCCGGTTCGGTGATGAATTTGCCCGTGGCATTACTTCCGCAAAATACGGTAGAACAAGCGTGCGAAGTGTTTAAAACACAAGAAACCGACATCTTGCCGGTGACGGATGAACAAGGTTTTTGTTTGGGAATTCTCCGTCGGGAAGAACTGCCACCGGCAAAACAGAGTTTTTGGGAAAAACTAACGCATTAAAAATTTAGCAAATACATCTTGATTTTGGGCGCTATTTTGCTATAATTAGAATAAGGTAATGGGGCGAAAGGCGCCTATTACTTTAAACTTTGTGATAAACGGAGTGTTTATGAAAAAAATTTTAAGTTTGCTAATAGGGTTTTGTGCATGCGCTATGCTTGCCCAAGCCGAAGAAATGAATTTTGTGACGGTATTATCCGCTCCGGTAGGCACGTTTCAAACGTTGGAAACGGCAAATCCTTATACGGCGGTACATGCCCCTACGACCAGTTTCGGTACTGAAAAGTTGCCTGATTCCTATATTAATATTACAAGTAACGTATTTTTTCCTTATTTAGGCATCTTAAATCTGCCAAATGGTGATACTACAATACAGGGTGATTTAAAAATTATTAGTACCCCACAGCTTCGCATGGGTGATGGGGTATCAATTACTGTCAGTGGTATGGCAGGGGGAGATTTAGTATTGGAAGAGGAAAATCAGCCTTCTCCTATAATAAAAGCAAGAGAATCTTATATATCTCAAGGAAAAGTGCGTGCTGCAAACATTGATAATATGTACTTTTACGATGTTGAACATAAAGAGCGTACAAGCGCGATAAGCTCTATTTCTCGTCCATCGAAAGAGAATCAACGCCATCAATTGTTGTGGTCAAACCAATATACAAAAGATTGTGTGGCAAATTCTTCCGGAGTTTTGACATGTGACGTAACCCCAATATCAGCAAAAATAAGAGCTTTGCGTCAGAAAGAGTTTGTGCTGAAAGCGCACATTGATACGGATTGTTCTAATCCTCCAGAGGGGACTATAGTACCTGCTAATAAACAAACTTGTATTATATCGAAATCTGGGCTGAGTCGCATTGGTCGCATTGGTCGCATTCAGAAGAATATGTTGGGCTATCAATATCGTAGTGTAGATTGGAATTATAATACATGTAAATATGATGTCGGAGAATGGGGCCGTTGTTATTCTGTTGAATTGAAACCAAGAGATTTTGAGGAGTTGATTCCGGATCTCCCTGAAGACTGGCTACGCGACAGAATCGCTGGCGATGGCTTGATATTTCATCCATAATGGTGTTGAAACATCCTAAAAATGTTTTAAGAGTAAAGAAGCCCTATATTGAATCAATATAGGGCTTCTTTTAATACTATGGAGAGAACATTCTGACTGAAATACGATGGGCGTTGTAATAAGTCCTTTGGATATAAGTGGATGACATAAACAAGGCCTTAGGTTTAACCCTAAGGTCTTGTTATTATTTTGCTTTTTTAAGGGTTAAGATGCCGTCTTCAAAAAACCACTCTTCAATCAGTTCACCCGTATCGCTGAATTTTTTGGTTACACCGTTGGGTTTACCGTCTTTGTGGGGGGAAATCAAAGCGATTGTACCGTTGGGATGATAAATAATTTTATCGCCCACCAGTTTATCGTTTTTGTAGGAGCATTCGGAGCGTAAATCACCATCCGGTGTGTAGACTTTGCAGACGCCGTTAAGGTACCCTTTGCGGAATTCGGCTGTTTCCAATACTTTTCCGTCCGGATAGTATTTTACTTGTTTGCCGTCTTGCACGTCATCTGTGTATGAAAATTCTTTATACAAGCGTCCCGTCGGGCGGAATACACGCGCTTTACCTTGCAACATGCCGTTCTCGTAAAATTTTTCAATGCTTACTTTGCCGTTGTCAAAATAAATTTTGCAAATGCCGTTGCGTTTTCCGTTTCTGAGTTCGCATTCAAAATAGAGTTTACCGTTTTCAAAAAATTCTTTCACAACCCCATCTGGTAATTGACCGGAATGTTTTTCAATATCCAGGTTCTTGTCCAAGGTTTCACTGTACACTTCTTTGCCTTCTACATAATAAGTCCGCACGAACCCGACGTGATTGGGATCGTTGAGACTGGTGGTCTTCCGAATAATTTCTGCCATAATGGTTACTCCTTTGCGGCTAAATGGTGGGCGGCAACAAACCCGCTGGCCCATGCAAAATGTAAATTAAATCCTCCGCTTTTCCCCGTTACGTCCAGCAATTCCCCGGTGATAAACACATGCGGGCAACGGAGGGACTCTAAAGTATTATAGTTTATTTCGGGCAATTTTACACCCCCTAATGTAACCATCGCCTCACTCCATGGACGGAGTGCAAGGACCGTAAGAGGCCATTGTTTGAGGGTGCGGGCTATCTGCTGGATTGTTTGCGGCGGTTGTTCCATCATCGGTAGATTTTTGCGCAGGCCTGAAAAGTCTATCAGTAAATTAGTGATGTTTTCATGAAGCATACCGGCAAAAAAATCTTTGGGTTTACGTGAGCCGAATTTGGACAGGCGTTGAGTAAGTAAGGCAGACATATCTTCTGTTTGTGGAAAAAAATCTAACGTTAAATGTATTTCGCCTTTATCTATTAAACGGCTAATGGTAGAACTTATATTTAGGGTTGCCGGGCCGCTGATTCCGTAAGAGGTAAATAAAATTTCGCCTTCGCAGGAATCCACTTGTTTCTCTCCGTCCCACACTTGGAGCCGTCCTTGTATGCGGATACCGGCCAGACGCGCGCAGGCCTTTTCTTTTAAGCATAGTGCACTTAATGCCGGTCGCGCAGGCAGAATAGTATGCCCTAACTGTCGGGCCAGCTGATAGCCGCTGTTAGTGCCGGAAAGTTGCGGATACGCGCACGAGCCGCATGCAAGCACAATATGGCGGGCAATTATTTTTTCGTTATATTGTGTATGTGCCGTCAACGGATTCCCTTTGGTTATGCGGACAATTTCACATTGTGTACGCAATTCTGCGCCGCTTTCTAATACAGCTAATTTTAAGGGTTCTAAAATGGCAGTAGCTTTACCCGTCGAAGGAAAGAAACGTCCATTCTCTTCTTCATGCACGGGAATTCCTAGATCTTGAAAATACGAAACACATTTTTCAAAAGGAAATTGATGCAAAACAGTTGTCAGTAATTTTCCATCACCGTGATAATAGTTGGGAGCTACGTAGCGGTTAGTGAAATTGCAACGCCCGTTGCCGGAAGCCAAAATTTTGCGTCCGGGTAAGGCTTCTTTTTCAACCAGTAATGTGCGCAATCCTTTGTGTGCGCATTCGCGCGCGCAAATAAGCCCGCTGGCCCCTGCTCCTATAATTAACACATCATATACGGTATCTTGCATGTTTATAGTGTAGCAAAAATGAAACTCAAAACAAAAGCTTTTGCTTGACTATTTCTTATTTAATCATATACTATGTAAATAGGAGAAAAATATGAAAAAAATATCCATTATTACTCTTTTTATGTTGTTGGTGTTAATGCCGGCCGCTGCATATAGAGTGGTACAGCATGCCCAATCTAATTTTGCGAAAAATAGCGAGCCGGTCGCGGAAACCCCTGCTCCGGCGGCACCTACTGCTGTGGCTGCTAAATCTTCCGCAAAAACAGAGAAGGTAAAAGGTTCTGCCTTGCAGATGACCAATTACGGTAAAGGCGCCGGTATTTCCGTAGGACGGGGGGGATCTGCTGCCGGGAGCGGCGGTTCTGCGGAATCTTCTGCCGGTGCGAGTAGAGCGGGTAGTATGGGAAACATAGCAGGCATTGCAGGTGCTGCAAATGCCGCAAATGAGGAAATGGACAAGCAAAAAAAGAAATGCCAAGAAAATTTAGATTGCAAATACTGCACCGATTCAAAACAAAAAAATCGTTGTGATGTGTGTAGGGCTCTGTTAAGTTTCTCTTCAAATTCAGGGAAAAAATGTAACTGGGATTTAAATAGTAATGATGCATTGGTGGAGGAAAAACCAACGAGTGCTTCTGTGGCTGTAGCTGTTGCAACGGCAGCAGCCCAAGTCTCCGGTGGTGGCGGCTGTAATTGCGGAAGTAGTACAAGTTCCAAACCAGCGAGTGCCTCTGTGGCTGTAGCTGTTGCAGCGGCAGCAGCCCAAGTCTCCGGTGGTGGCGGCGGCTGTAGCTGCAAATAATACGGATTCTACATTAGAATACAAATATTGTTTAAATTAATAGGAGGAAATATGAAGAAAATATCTATTGTCAGCTTGCTGTTGTTGCTGGTGATTATGCCGGCAGCAGCATACAGAGTGGTACACCATTCACAATCTAATTTTAATCAGAATGGTGACTCGGCTGTGGCAGCTCCGGCACCAGGTGCGCCTGCGGTTGATGCTACTAAATCTTCCGCTAAAGTGGAAAAAGCAAAAGGATCTTCCATGAAAATGACCAATTATGGTAAAGGTGCAGGTGTTTTTATGGGTGGCCCTACTGCCACAGGGAGCGGTGGAGCTTCTACCCTCTTGGGCGGCGGTGGCGGCGGTGCTGGTGAAGGCGGTGGAAGAGTCTCTACCGGCACTTCTGTTAGAAGTAGTTCCGGGACGAGTTCAGGCGTTTCTGGTAGAAGCACCACTACTGCTACTGCTAGCGACACAGGAGGGACCTCTGTTCGAGGAACCGGTGGTAGAAGTTCCGGTACAGCTTCCGGTACTAGTGGTGGTACTCGTGGTAGTGGCACCACCAGTGGTGGCACTCGTGGTGGAGGTACCAGCGGTGGCACCCGTGGTGGCGGTACCAGTGGTGGTACTCGTGGTGGCGGTACCAGTGGTGGCTCAACCGGTGGAAGAAGTACCGGTACCGCTTCTTGCCGTAGATAACAGCGCAAAACTGCCATATATATTTAGTTCCTAGCGGGATAGTTTTTGCAGATACCATAAAAGGAACTAAAAATAAAATAGAAAATATGTTTTTAAAAAGGGTCTATATTTTGTAGGCCCTTTTTCTTGTGCCAATATATGATAGTAACTCGTTTCCCTTCAGATTATACAGGAGATGAAAAGATCCTTTCTCTTATTAAAAAATCCGCCTTTCGGCGGATTTTTAATGTTTTGCGCGGCATTATTGTTTTAATATTCGCCGGCATCTATTTTGTTTTCATTAAAGGAAATTTTAATCCAAGCATCACTGCCTACATCTTTTGCCAAATCTCTTGTTACGACACCTTCATCGGGCAGTTGTGCCTCGGCATACATCTGTTCAAATAAAGTAGTACGGAAAGATAACCTTTCCTCTTCCTCTCCCGGGAAAGGGTGATACAGTTGCAAAGTCGTTTTAGAGGTAATTTGCGTTACATAAAGTTGAGCTTCAGTCCGTGCTATTTTATTTGCCAGTGAAAAAGGCAGATTATAAGATGCTTGCCATTGGTTGACATGAAGTATAACTAAAGCATCCGGATGCTGTTCTTGTATTATTTTGAGCTGTTGCTGCATTTCTTTTCCGGCTAAATCCAAAACTTCAAAAGAATTTTTCAAAAAGCGAAATGCGGGGGCACCCGTATCATCTGTTCCGATAAAAGATATGTCATATCCTTGAAATGTGAGATCTTTCATGCCAATTACTTTAATTCCGTTATTTTGAGCATTTTTCCATACGGGTTCATAGCCGCACCGATAATCTGCTATATCGGTCACGTCTAGTTGATCGGTCCAGATCACATCCTTCTCAAGAAAATCTGTCAGGAGAATAATCTCTCGGTTAGGCATTTTTTTACGTAACTCCGGCAGAAATGAAGCGATGGCATCCACTGTAGACGGGTTGTGGTAAAAACCTTGCCCGATGAGGAGTGTATGCGTATCGGCCGGAATTTGCTGGGCTAACCACGAAACGGCGTTTTCCGGTGGGACTAACTCGCCGGTCTGTTCTTTTAGTTGTTGCATAATTTGCGGTACGCGGGGTGTTCTATCCATAATACTTTGTGCAAAACTACTGTACCGTCTGTTATGCTCGGCGGCTAAATAATTGGTAATATTTGCTTCCACTAATTTCCCCGTTCCTTGCAAGTAGGGCGCATCGGGATGTGTCTGTTGAACAAGTTTAAGATCTTGTGGCGTGCTTAGATTGACAGTGTTTACGGGCCCACGGGTAATATCTCCCGGCACGCGGATGCTGGGGGTAGTGATTAATGTTTGCATTTTCAAGGCTTGCGTGTTGGTGGTTGCCGCGCGGTTAGTCAATACCTTAGACACAACTCTTGTTTGCTGAGGCAATTTGCGATTGATAGAACCAAGAGTTTTGGATGTTTTGGAAACATTTTTAGTGACTGTTGCAATGGTTTTGCCTTGCGAATAGGCAGGCAGCGGCAATAAAGAGCAACAGAGGATTAAAAATATTATTCTCATATCAGTCACCTCCCCTTTTTAATAGTATAGATCAAAAAAGCAAAAAAACAAGGTGGCTGAAAAAATAACAGATACCGCATAAGTGATAAAAAGATTCCGATTATAAACAAAAAATCCGCTTTTCAGCGGATTTCTTTTAAAATGGTCGGGGCGGCGGGATTCGAACCCACGACCTCACGGTCCCGAACCGTGCGCGCTACCATCTGCGCTACGCCCCGTAAAATAGTCGCCTTAACAGGCGGATATAATGATTCAAATGGTCGGGAAGGCGGGAATCGAACCCGCGATCTCTCGCACCCCAAGCGAGCGCTCTACCTCTGAGCCACTCCCCGAAATCAGTAGAACGGTGTCTACCTAATATATTTTATCATTCTTTTAGCAAATCTTCCAGCGTTTCTTTTATTTCCCGTAGTAATTTGATGTCAGCAGGCGCATGCTGCGCGACATTAGCGGAAGGTAATTGATAGCGGTTGAGTTGCTTTTTTGCGCCTTCCAGCGTGAGCTTGTGTTTGTAAATTAAATCTTTAATTTTTAAGATAGTATAAAGATCTTTTTTCGTATAACGACGGTGTCCGCTGGCAAGACGAATCGGGCGGATTAAATTGAACTCAGCTTCCCAATAGCGTACGGAATAATCCGGCACGCCGGTGATGCGTTTTACGTCGCCGATGGAAAAATATTCTTGCTGTTCAATTTCTTCTAAACCCATATTATCATTATAACATTTTATAAAGATTCGTTTTGAACAGTAGTTTTTATGCATTGGGCGGTTGTATTTGCTAGAATATAAAGGAAGATTTATTTTTACAGAGGAGACTTTCATGAGTTGCGAAAAATGCACCCCAGAAGTACAAGCTATGTGCTGCGTTTGCAAAGGCGCTAAGCACGAACCGGCCCCGATTCCCGAAGAAGGAAAATGGGTCAAAGCAAAACAAATCACCGATATCAGCGGCTTGACGCATGGTGTCGGTTGGTGTGCCCCTCAACAAGGTGCCTGCAAACTGACGTTAAACGTAAAAAAAGGCGTCATCAAAGAAGCCTTGGTAGAAACGTTGGGTTGCTCCGGCATGACTCACTCGGCTGCTATGGCCGCGGAAATTTTGCCCGGTAAGACCTTGTTGGAAGCGTTGAACTCCGATTTAGTATGTGATGCCATCAACACCGCGATGCGCGAACTGTTCCTGCAAATTGTGTACGGACGCACGCAGAGCGCATTTTCCGATGACGGTTTGCCGATCGGCGCCGGCATGGAAGATTTGGGCAAAGGCCACCGCAGCCAAGTGGGCACGATGTACGGCACCGAAGCTAAAGGTGCCCGCTATTTGGAAATGGCCGAAGGATATGTGCTCAAAATCGGTTTGGATAAAAACAATGAAATTATCGGTTACCAATTCGTCAACTTGGGTAAAATGATGGATGCCATTAAGAAAGGCGAAGATCCGAAGACGGCGTTTGAAAAGAACGTCAATAAATACGGCCGCTTTGACGAAGCCGTCAAAGTGATTGATCCGCGCAAAGAGTAACCCGAGGGAGAATTGATTATGGTAACGTTTGAAGGATACGAAAGAAGAATTGAAAAAATTAATTCCGTGCTGAAAGAAAACGGTATTGCTTCCTTGGAAGAAGCCAAAGAAATTTGCACCAAAAAAGGGATTGATGTGGAAGCTATCGTAAAAGGCATTCAACCCATCGCTTTTGAAAATGCTGTCTGGGCTTACACCGTCGGTGCGGCGATTGCCATTAAATCCGGCGTAAAAACCGCGGCCGAAGCAGCCGAAAAAATCGGCGTTGGTTTGCAAAGTTTCTGTATTCCCGGTTCTGTGGCCGATCAGCGTGCCGTAGGTTTGGGACATGGTAATTTGGGCGCTATGTTACTGCGCGAAGAAACCAAATGCTTCTGCTTCTTGGCCGGGCATGAAAGTTTCGCCGCCGCAGAAGGCGCCATCGGTATCGCCCGCACCGCTAACAAAGTGCGCAAAGAACCGTTGCGCGTTATTTTAAACGGATTGGGCAAAGATGCTGCGTATATCATCTCCCGCATCAATGGTTTTACGGCTGTGGAAACGGAATATGATTACAAAACCGGCAATTTGAAAATTGTCAGCGAAAAAGCCTTCTCTAACGGAGATCGTGCCAAAGTGAAATGCTATGGTGCCGATGATGTCAACGAAGGCGTCGCCATTATGCGTCACGAAGGTGTGGACGTGTCCATCACAGGTAACTCTACTAACCCGACACGTTTCCAGCATCCGGTGGCCG
>Ga0310786_10006532_pt1 | contig 15474 bp, 14 predicted proteins | sample AusTroGonzalo_MG_FD_203881 | JGI IMG/M metagenome (GOLD analysis project Ga0310786, IMG submission 203881) | Bovine rumen microbial communities from tropical cattle in Woodstock, Queensland, Australia - Gonzalo_03 (v2) (version 2) | ecosystem: Host-associated > Mammals > Digestive system >... | reverse complement strand
CTCCACTGCGGGCCTGCCGGGGCTCGTGATCCGGATGCGGTCGCGCTCGACGTCGTACGCGGTGTCGTGCCGCACGGTCTGGTCGCGCAGCTCCCGGCGCGGGTCAAGCGCTCCGCCTGGCTCGTCGCCGGCAAGGACGTGCTCCATGTTGAGCAGCTCGCTCATCGTGGCTGCATAGTCCTCGGCCCGCCAGGCATGGGCGAGCAGCCCGAAGGAGTCAAGCGCCGAGAGCGCCGCGTCGGCGCTTTCGGAAAAGTTCTTCACGGCGGGCAGTCCCGGAATGGTCCTTGCGTCGTCCGTGTCCCCGATTTCGGTGGTCACGCTGATCCAGATGCGGAAGTTCCGTGCGGCGAAGGGCTCGCCCCTGTGCACGCCGGTGAGCGCGATGCGGTCGAACATCCGGGCGCGCTCCTCGATCATCGTCCGGGCGAGGTCCGAGGCGGACGGGCTGAGCAGCGTCTCGCCCCGCCTGGCCGCCAGCACGTCCCGCAGGTACGGCCGGATGGCGGGCGAGGCGTATCGGGTGACGCCGATCACGCTCCTTTCCGGGAGCTCGCTTCTGACGAAGCGCTCGATCGCAAGCGAGAGCGCCTCGTCGGCTCCGAGCGCACAGTTCATCTCGTAGACCCTGCCGACGGCGCGGATCGGGCTTTCGCCGCCGGCGTTCAGCAGGAACAGCCGCTCGGCGGGCGCATAGGCGACGACGGTGAGCGCGCCGCTCAGCCGGTCCACGGTGGGCTTCAGGCCGCTGCGCGGCAGCTCGATGCTCACGCCCCGCAGGTTCGAGCGCGGGGCGAGCGCGCCCGTGAGGCGCTCCCACCAGGCTGGCGCCGCCCGCCTCATCGGGACTCTCCGGAAAGCGCCTTGCGCCGCAGCGACTCGATCCGCCACTTGGGCTCGGCAACGCGCACCCAGACGCGGGACTCGCCGTGCAGGTCGCCCTCGGCGTCCACCCACGGAAGGACCCGGAGCACGTACACCGACTCCGAGGCGCGCATGGCGCTCGAGGGCCGGGCGGGAGGAACCGGAGCCGCGGCGGCCGCTTCGGGCGCGGTCCTGCCCCCGGAGCCCGCGGCCGGGGCGGCCTGGGGGATCGGAGCGACGGCGACCGGGGGGTTCTCCCCTTCCCGGATCTCGCGCTCGACGATCTGGTGGGTGCGCGAGAGCGTCGTGCAGTTCACGCCCGCGCCCATGGGGCAGCCGAACTCGTCGCGCGCGTCGATGAGCCCGGTGATCGAGGAGCAGCCGGTGAGCAGCGCGAGCGCCGCCGGGGCGAGCAAGCTATTCCATTTCATTGTTTCTCTCCTTCATGGCGCGGCCGAAGACGAGCGAGGAATTTGCGCCCGGGATGTCCTGTACTGGGGCGGCCTTGGGTTTCTGAGGTGGGTCCTCGCCGAGCGTCACGCCCTGGCTGAAGACGATGTCGACCTTGCGGCCGCTGTCGATCTCGAGCACCGGGAAGATCTTGTCGGCGAGCTTGAGGTAGTAGGAAATGATCCGTTCGGAGGCGGTGTCGACGCCTTCGCCAAGGCCCGCCCGCCAGGGATTGGTGACGTTGCTCGACTGAGCGCCCGAGCTGTACGTCGTGGTGTTCTGCGCGGAAAGCGACACGGCCTTCCCCAGGCCCGAGAGCGTGCCGAGAAAGAGCGCGTTGGCGATCGCCTGTCCGCTGCGGGTGACGAGCCGCGCCCGAACGCCGGTCTTGCCGTCGTCGCCCGTGACATAGCCCTGCACCCGCACGTCGAGCGCCTTGCCGTCGGCCCGCATGCAGCTCATGCGGTCGAGCCGCACCCAGACGCGCTCGCTCGAGAGGTCGCCCGCGGCGTTTGCGGTGACGAAGCACCGCTTGACGGATGCGCGGAATTCATTCGGCAGCTGCGCGAGGTTCGTCACCTCGAGCAGCATCGGAATCGGGTTCTGGGCGGCGTTTCCGCCCGTGGGGGCGGTGACGCCCGAGAGGACGGCGCCGCGCATGAAGCTGCCCGCGGGGATGTAGGACCTGGCGCTTTCGTGCCGGGCCCGGTTGCGGGCGATCGGCTCGTCCCAGCCGCCCTTCAGGCCCCGGCGGAAGGGCCTGGCGGCGGAGGCGCCCGGCGTCTCTTCGGCGGGCGCGCGGGCGGCGACCTCGATCACGCCAAGGCGCGCACGCTGGGGCTTTCTGGCGTCCGGGACGGCGAGGGCCGCTCCGCTTGCATCGGGAAAGTCCGGAAGGCGCGCGGCCGGGGGAATCGATTCCCCGGCCGGCGCGGCCGAGCCGCCCCTGCCCTCGCGCTTCGCATTCAATTCATTGATGCGCGCCGTGAGCTTGCCGATCGTGTCGTTCGTGCCCTTCAGCTGCGTCGAGATGGCGTCGAGCCGCTCCTCGTACTGGCTCTGGAAGGCCTGCTTGTCAAGGGAGTCCGGACCCACGCGAAAGTCGGTTTTGGCAAACCGCACCTCGGGCTCGGTCCCCTTGCGGCCGAGCGATCCCGAGCCGAGCCACACGAAGGCGAGGATCAGGCAGAAGGCCCCCGCAGCGAGCAGCGCGAAGTTTCTCTGCTGGCGCTTTTTCTCCTCGTTCTGGCCCGAGACGCGCCCGAGCTCGCCCCTCTGGACGCGGTGGCGCGCGGTGCGCAGGAACACGCTCCGCATGGCGGCGAGCCGCTCGCGCAGCGTGCGCGGGCCCCGGGGCCCGGAGACGTCCCCGGTGAGCTCGCTTTCGGCAGCGGCCTCGGCGGCCTTCTCCGCTGGCGCCTGCCCGGGAGAGTCCGTGCCGGGAGCGATCCCGTGAAAGGGATCATTTGTGGAAAAGTGGAAATCCTCTTTCGGATCCATCGGGGCCTCCTAGTTGGCGAGAAGCTCGTCCAGGGCGGGCTTCACGGACCCGGCCTTCGCGGCCTCCGACTTGTCGCGGATGATGAGAAGCCGTGCCGCCGCCCCGGGCGCGAGGCGCTCCTCGGCCGCCGCCACGGCAAGCACGCCGGTGGTGGCGCGGGCAAAGCGCTTCCAGTCAAGGGCGACCGGCTGGGCGGTCATGTTCTGGACGGTGAGGATGTCCACGAGCCGCTTGTCCGAGACGCGCATCTCGCTCTGCGTGACGGCAAGGCGTGCGAAGCGGCCCTTCCTGGCGGGAAAGGCAAGCGTGCGGATCGTCTCCCGCTCGCCCTCGGAGAAGACGGCGCCAACGGGGCGTTTCGGAGAATCGGGATCGGCGGCTGCCGCGGACTTCACGAGCGACTTCAGTTCGGCGACGAAGTCCGGGGCCGGCAGCGGCGCCATCGGCATCGCCGCGATCGAGGCGATGCCCGAGTTCTGCTCGGCGGCCTGCTCCTCGCTGCGGCGGATGAGATCGCTCTTGGAGGGCTCGACCGTGATTTCCTGGGCCCCCACCGGATCGATCGAAAAGGCGAGCGCGTAGCTGCTCTTGCCGGTGCTCACGAACGCCGCGGTGCGCTTCTTGCCGGAGGCCGCATAGGCCGGGATGACGCGCACGTAGAGCACGCCGCGCGCCTTGTCGGGCGAGACCTCGAGGGCGTCCGTGTCGTAGACTGCGTGCTCGATCATCTCGCCGGGAACCCGCACGAGGTTCACCTCTTCGCGCGAGAGCGAGTACAGGCGCTCGGGGCGCGCCGGCTGGATCTTCTCTTCGCCCGCCTGGCTTGAGCCGGCGGCTGCCGCGATGAGCGCGGCGGCAAGGATGGACAATGCAGTGCGCTTCATGAGCGGCCTCCCTTTCCCGGCTGTTTCGCGTCCGCTGGTTCACCGGGGGCATCAAACTCGCCCGCGGCCTTTTTCGTGAGCGCGGCGATCCACAGGCGCCCTGCCCGCACCGCGAGCGTGAGGCACAGCACGGCCGATTCGCTTCCTGTGACGGTGCGGCCGATGAAGAGCCGCTCCTCGCCCTTCACGCACACGCGCCTGTCGCTTCTGTCGACGTTCACGGCCATGGGGAAGAAGGCGATCGAGGCCTGGTTGCGCGCGAGCTCCGCGGCTCCCGTGCGGAGCGCCGTCGCGATCTCGCCGTAGGACTCGGGGGCGGCGTACTTGAGGAATGTTTCGGTCTGCCACGCGGCGGTCGCGGGCGTCATGTTGGAGATGAGCGAAAGCGCGCTCATCGCAAAGCGCTCGAGCAGGTTCGCGCTCACCGTGTCGTCCTCGGCGCTGTAGGTGACCGTGGATTCTGCGGGCGCGATGACGACGGTGCGCGTGCGGTCCTTCTGCGTGAGGATGGCTGCCGAGAGCATGGCGCTCGTCACGAGGCTTGCGGCAAGCGCAAAGAGCACGAAACGGCGCAGCTGCAGAAGCGCCGCAGCCTGCCTGCCGATCCGCTCGTACACCGGATCGGTGTCTCTTGGGTTCACAAAGGTCATGAGTGGCTCATGGAAAAAAACTGGGTGGAGAAATGAATGCGTCTGGTTCGGCGGGCGGCGCGACCCGGGTGGAATCGCGCCGCCCTGTGTCGGGGCCTTGACGCCCCTAGCCGAGGAAATGCCGCCTGGCGCTTGCGGGGACTCTGCGGAACACGTCGGCGGGCAGGTACCAGTAGATGAGCGCGAACGCCCGTGCTACGCCCCTGCCCCCCTTGGCCCGGTTCCAGAGCCATGTGAGCAATGCCGCCGTTGCAAGCGCCAGACCGATTCCCGAGACGGCAAGCCCGATGACGAGTCCGGAGCTGAAAACGAACACCTGATCGGCGTCCCACCAGAGAAACCTCGGCGGGGCGTCAAGCGTCTTGGGTACTGGAATGCGCTGCATGACTGCCTTTCCCTGCCGGCTGACCTAGGAGGCGACAAACAGAGCGTCAATCACGGTCGGAGCCATGAGAAGCGCAACTGCCGAGGCGATGCAGACCACGGCCGCGACGATGGAGCCGCGGATGATCCCCATGCCCAGGCCCACGAGGATGAAGCTGATCGCGATGCTCTTGCCAAGGTACCCCGTGCACCAGCCCTTGAGCAGGGTGTACAGGTCCGAGAACTCTTCGCCGGCCGTGGCGGCGAACGTGGGTTCGCTCACGAGCGAGAGGACGACGAGCGCGAAGGCAAGAATGAACGCGGATTGCAGCCAGTGCCTGGCGGGCGTCTTGTCGGTCAGTCCGACGGAGGTTGGATGCATTGGATTTTCTCCTGAACCGGGGTTGAAAAATCCGGCTCGGAAATCCCTTCGATTCCTGGCCGGAGCGCCTGGCGCCGCCCCGGCAGGTCGGCTCCATGCGCACGAAATATCGTGGGAGGTAAACCGTGGAAAATCAATATGTTTCGCAATATGAACCTGTAAAATTCATAGCGGAAAACGAGTGAAAAAAGAAAAAGATCGACAGAATCAGTTTTTCGCGTAAACATCAGTGCTGACGGGCGTTTGCGCGAGGGGGCCAAAAATAAAAATCAATGACTTACGGGCAGGCGCGATGAGAAGATTGATATCCATAAAGAGACGGAAGTGCGAACCCTGCCTTTTTCAGTAGGTGATTTCACAGTGTGAAATGACGGTTCAGGCATGAAGCGGCACGAGCGGCTCGCTGCAGGAAGAAATCCGCAGGCAGGCCGGGGCATCGGCGGACGGCCGCCCCCCGGGGTCGGGAAAGCGGCCGTCAAGGGAAGGAAAACGGGATCGGGAAATTATTTCGTGAAAACGGCCGGAACCGCTTTTGCGCCCTCCCCGGCCAGCTTTCGCAAAGACTCTCCCGAGACCGTCCACGTTCCTGCGGGAGCATCGCAGGCGGCGATCATCGCCTGCGCCAGATCGCGCACGCGCATGGGACGCCACGCGCGCAGAAGGCCGATTGCGCTGAGGATCCTGAGGACTCCGAGCGTGAGCTTCTCGCTCCCCCGCTGCAGGTCGTCGCGGATGAGGGACGGCGGCCGAAGGATCACGGTGCGCTCAAAGCCAAGGGCCGAGACCTCTCGGTCGAGCTTTCCCTTCATGCTGAAATAGAAGCTTCCTGAGTCGGGATTTGCGCCGAGCGACGAGATGAGCACGTACGCTGGAACGCCGTTTGCGCGGGCAGCCCTGGCAAAGGCAAGCTGCGCCGTGTAGTCGACGGCCCACTGGGCCGCTTTGCCGCCTGCGGCCTTGAGCGTCGTGCCGAGGGCGGAAAAGAGGACGTCGCCCGCGACAAGGTGCGACCACGCCTTCTCGTCGGCAAAGTCAATGACGTGCTCTGCGAGCTTTTCGTGGGAAAGGCCGCTCTTGCGGCGCACGAACGTCTCGACCGAGGAGAATCCCGGGTTCTGAAGGAGCGCTGCGACGAGCGCCCTGCCGGTTGCGCCCGTGGCTCCGATGACAAGTGCCTTTTTGGTCATGATGGTGCCGAAAAACAAGGTTTGCGCCAGTGGCGAGCATAGCCCATCCCGGGGGTTTTCGAAAAAGCCGGGCAGGCCTGTGTTTCCTGCCGCCAACAGCTTCTTAGGCAGTACTCTGTAGGCCGAGCCTGCGCCCGGCAACAAAGCGCTACTGGCTGCTTGCCCGCGCCTGATCGTATTTAGGAAAATTCGCTTTTCGATTCAAAAAATGGCAGGGCTCACTTCTTGCCCCGCCCATGCTGATTCCTTCGTACGGTTTTCGCCCAAGGTGGGGGCGGTTCACGAGACCGCCTTCAGGCAGTGCTTCAGAAAGGAAGCTTCCCAGGCCGGGAATTGCCAGACGCAGGAAATCGGCAAACCATTCATCAGGAGAAACTATGGAAAACCAGCGTGCCACTTGGGGAAGCAATTTTGGCTTTCTCATGGCAGCCATCGGTTCAGCCGTTGGTTTGGGAAATATTTGGGGCTTCCCCTACAAGATGGGCAACAGCGGCGGCTTCGCCTTCCTCGTGGTCTATCTCATTCTGGCCGCCATCGTCGGCTTCACGGTTCTGCTGATCGAGCTCTCGCTCGGCCGCCGCTCCAGGAAGGGCTGCATCGGTGCCTACTACAAGCTCGCCAGCGCCAAGTTCAAGTGGGTCGGCTGGCTGGGCGGTCTCTCCGCCTTCCTCATCATGAGCTTCTACACGGTGCTCGGCGCATACTGCCTGAAGTACATGATGGTCAATCTGGGCGACATCTTCTCGCTGTCCTTCGGCGGTGGCGGCACGGACGGCGGCAAGATCTTCGGCGCTCTGCTCACGGACCAGTTCACGTCCTGGGCCTACACCGCGGTGTTCATCATTGCGACCGGCGCCGTGATCATGTTCGGCATTGACGGCGGCATCGAGCAGTTCAACAAGTACGCCATGCCCATGCTCTTTGTCATGCTGCTCATCGTCATCGGCCGCTCGGTGACCCTGGACGGCGCCGAGAAGGGCCTTGCCTTCATGTTCATGCCCAACTGGGAACCCCTGAAGAACAACTTCCTCGGCGTGCTCGCCACGGCTTCCGGCCAGATGTTCTTCTCGCTCTCGCTCGGCATGGCCATCATGATCACCTACGGCTCGTACCTGCCCAAGAGCGAGAACATTGAAAAGAACGCCGCGATCATCGTGATCTCCGACACGGTTGTCGCCCTGCTCGCCGGCATTGCCGTGCTGCCGGCCGCATTCGCCCTTGGCGGCGAGAACGCCGCTCTTGCCGGTCCGAAGCTGCTGTACATCACGCTGCAGAACGTGTTCAACGCGATGGGCGCGGCCGGTCCCTACATCGGCTTCATCTTCTATCTGCTCGTTGTGATCGCGGCCCTTTCGAGCTCGATCTCGCTGATGGAAACCACGGTGACCTTCATCATCGACTCCCATGAGTCCCGCCAGAAGATCCACAACCGCAAGCGCATCACCTTCTGGGTCTGCGTTGCGGTGCTTGCTGAAGCCACGATCGTCGCCCTCGACGGCCTCGGCTCCAACGGCATGTGGGTTCCCGGCCAGTCGATGTTCGGCGTGCACACCTGGAACGACTGCTGGCTCGACTTCATGGATGCCTGGTCTGAAGGCTTCATGATGCCGCTCGGCGCCTTCCTCACCTGCATCTTCGTGGGCTACGAGATGAAGATCTCCACCCTCGCCGACGAAGTCGAACAGGGCGGCCACAAGTTCGTGACCCGCAAGTTCGTCGAGTTCTGCTGCAAGTTCGCGGCTCCCGTGATCCTGCTCTTCGTGCTGTACAACCAGCTCAAGGACTTCGGCCTGCTCGGCTGATCAGGCTCCTGAAGCCGCTTCCCTCTCCCGCCGCCCTCCGGGCCGGGAGAGCGGGAAAACGAAAACCCCGCCTCACGTTCGTGGCGGGGTTTTCGTTTGGAGGGAGAATCCCTCTTCTCAATCCTGCCTTACGCCCGCCTCCCGGGCCACTTCGCCTCGAACCGCTCGAGGATCCCGAGCAGCCGCTCGTCCAGGTACGTGATGGCCTTCCCGCGCAGCGCATCCGGCACGCCCCAGTACGCCTCGGCAATGCCGCCCGTGATGGCGCCCAGCGTGTCGCTGTCGCCGCCGATCGAGATGGCGCAGCGGATCGCATCCTCAAAGCTCTCGCTCTCGAGGAACGCCTCGATCGCCTGGGGGACGGTGTTCTGGCAGGACTCGTTGAAGCGGTACGTGTCCCGGATCGAGTCCAGCGTAAAGTCAAGGGCGTAGTAGTCCCTCGCGATGCAGTCCCGGATTTCGTCCTTGCTGCTCCCGTGCAGGGCCATCCAGCCCGCGACGGCCGTCGCCTCCGCCCCCTTGATCCCCTCCTCGTGATTGTGCGTCACTTCGGTCACCAGGCGGCTGAGACGCTTCACTTCATCCAGGGTTCCTGCGGCATAGATGCAGCCGCTCACGCGCATTGCGGATCCGTTGCCCCAGCTGTTGTAGGGCTGCGGATCGACGCTGAACATCCAGCTCCTGAACCTGCCGCCGTAGCCGCAGAAGGGATAGCAGCGGCCGACTTCCTGCATGCTCTGGACGGCCCTTGCGCTCAAGTCCGAATAGTCCCCGCCGCAGGCAAGGAGCGCCTCGCACAGGGCAAGCGACATCACGGAGTCGTCCGTGAATCTGCAGCTGTCCGCGAAAAACGCGAAGGACTTGTGGCGGTAATTGTTGAACTCAAAACGGGAGCCGACGATGTCGCCGATCAGTGCACCGATCATGCTGGGAACCTCTTCAGGGACAAAAAAACGAGCCCTCTTCGACATGGGAAAAGGGCTCGTGAAAGGAAGGAATTACTTCTGCTCGGCCTTGGGCTCTTCCACCTGCTCGGCAGGCTTGGCTTCTTCAGCGGCAGCCGGCTCAGCGGGCTTTTCTTCGGCCTTCGCTTCGGCCTGCTGAACGGGCTCCTCGACCTTCTGGGGAGCGGGCTCGGCAGCGGGCTGGGGAGCGGGTTGCGGAGCGGGCTGGGCGACCGGCTCTTCGGCCTTCTTCTTCAGATACGTGTTGTAGTCGTGCGTGCCGCGCTCTTCGGTCTTGTTGGCGAACTCGTGGATTTTCTCCACGATGTCCGGGGCCTTCTTGACGGCCTTGGCCACGAGCGTGCTGGAACCCCAGACGGCGATGCGGCCGGTGTCAGTCGCGACCTGCTTGAGGGACTTGAGGAAATCCATAGGTTTTCTCCCGAGTGAATTGTTCGATGTGTCGACATTATATGTAAAAGGACATTAATGCCCGGATCACAAATGTGTCAGCGAATGCCCAATTGTGACGAAACTTGTATCCGCCAGAATCAGCGGGCTGGCTGAGGGCCGTGCGTCTGACGCCATCGCTTGAGTTTGGCGCAGGAGTCGCATCCGCGAGCGCCGCGGCTGGTATTTCCAGAAAATTGCTGTATGCAACAATTTTTCGGAAATACGCGGAAAACACCCTTGAGCGGGCCGCCCGAGGTTGACGTTGGGCATAGTACCTAGGTATTTCCCCTCCTACGATTGCCACGATGGGGAGGAGGATTCCCCGCTAATCCAACAATCAGTGGAGGTCCATATGAGTCTGAATCGCCGTTCTCTTTTGAAGTCTTCCGTTGCTGCCATGGCGGCTATCGGCGCGGGTGCCGCGCAAGCCGTTCCTGTCCTTCCCCCGGCCAAGTTTGATGCCGAGTACGACGTCGTGATCGTCGGCGCCGGCGGCGCTGGTCTTGCCGCTGCATGCGAAGCCGTGGACAAGAAGCTCAAGGTGGTTGTGCTGGAAAGCCAGGCCTTTGTCGGCGGGTCCTCGGTGATCTGCGGCGGCGCCTATTCAGCTGCGGACACCTATCTGCAGCGTGAAAAGGGCATCAAGGACAGTGACGAGCTCTTTATCAAGGACATGATGAAAACCGGCGGCTACGCCAATGACGAAGCCCTCGTTCGCGCCTACGTGAAGGGCTCCAAGGAACAGTTTGACTGGCTGATCAATCAGGGTGTCAAGCCCAACACCGTGACGACGGCCTCGGGCATGAGCGCTCCCCGCGCCCATGGCTTTGACCCGTCGGCTGTCATCAAGTGCATGAACGACTACGCGCTCAAGGGCGGCGCAAAGATCATGGTCAAGACCAAGGCCACGCGGCTGATCTACTGCCCGAATGCCAAGAAGATCGTCGGCGTTGAAGCCGTTTCCGATGGCAAGAAGATCACGCTGGGTGGCCGCAAGGGCGTTCTGATGGCTGCCGGCGGCTTCTCCCGCAATCCGGACATGCTCGCCAAGTACGCGCCTCCGATGAAGCGCGCCTCGACGATTGCCGGCATGGGCACGGTTGGCGATGGTCTCAAGATGATGCTCGCCTATGGTGCGGACATGCTCGACACCGCCTACATCAAGGCCACCTACGGTTTCAAGATCAACCCGATCTCCATTGCCTCCGACTTCTCGATCATCTACTACTCGGGCGCCATCATGGTCAACTCCGACGGCAACCGCTTCGTCAACGAGTCGCTCTCGTACAAGCTGCTGGGCGACAGGGCCCTTGAGCAGAAGGACGGCAAGAGCTGGCTGATCTTCGATGAGAAGATGCGCAAGCACGCCTCCAATGGCAACAACTGGGACAAGGTGCTGTGGGCTCCCGTTGACAAGGGACAGAAGGATTTCGGCGACTGGCTGTTCGTCGGCAACACGATCGAGGAGGCTGCCAAAAAGGCTGGCCTTGACCCCGCCAAGATCAAGGCGACGGTCGACCAGTACAACAAGTACTGCGAACAGGGCAATGATCCGGACTTCGGGCGCAACTCGCTCTCGAGCGGATTTGGCAAGCCCGGCAAGATCGAAAACGGTCCGTTCTACATCTTCCCGTCCGTCGCCGTGATGATCGGCACGTACTGCGGCGTCAGGATCACGCCGGACGCCGAGGTGATCGACGTGTTCGGCGAGAAGATCCCCGGCCTGTGGGCTGCCGGCGAACTGACTGGCGGCGTGCACGGCTCGGCCTACATGACCGGCACGGCCTTCTCCAAGGGCCAGGTCTTCGGCCGCCGCGCCATCCGCTGCATGGCCAAGTAACAACCTCCACGAGTGACTGAGTCACTCTCCCGCCTCCTCCAGGGTGTCCGCATCCTGGAGGAGTTTTTTAAGAGACGATCCGGGAGAGCAGTTCTTCCAGCTGCCTGCTGTTGGTCACGCCGAGCTTGCGGTATCCGGCAGCCCTGTGATTCTCGACCGTCCGCTCGCTCAGGCTCAGCCGCTCGCCAACCTCGCGGTTGCTCAGCCCCTGATTGACGAGCATCAGGATCTGCCGCTCGCGCGGCGTGAGCTTTTGCAGCAGTTCGAGCGACTTGCTTCTGGTCTGGGCCGCATCGGTCCGGTAGATTCCGGCCTCCTCCATCGCCTTTGCAATCAGCCCAAGCAGCTTTTCCGGCACAACCGGCTTTTCAAGAAAGTTGAAGGCTCCCATCTGCATGGCAAAGACCGCCATCTCAATGTCGCCGTGCGCCGTGAGGAAAATGACCGGATTGCGGTAGGAGCGCTCCTTGAGCTTGTCAAACAGCTCAAGACCGCTCATCTGCGGCATCCGCACGTCGAGAATGACCACGCCGGGAACGGACGGCCTGTCCTCGCGCAGAAAGTCCGCTGCACAGCTGAAGGCCTGCGTCCGGTAGCCTTCATTGGTCAGCAGGAATGTCAGGGAGTTGCGCACGGACTGGTCGTCGTCCACGATGCGAACATAGGGGGTGAGCTGGGTCATGATTCCTCCCCGGAGGCGATTTCAGGAGCCAGAGGCAGCGTGATGGTGACCACAAGGCCCCGCCTTCTGCCCGGAGCGAAGCGGATCGTTCCGTTGTGTTTTTCCACGAGCATCCGGACGATCGACAGTCCGAGCCCCAGCCCCTCAGGCTTGGTGGAGTCCTCGCTTTGCTGAATGCGCAGGACGCTCTGGGCGGTCAGCTGCGGTCCGTTGTCCTGGATGCGAAGTCTCGCGCTGCTCTCGGTCCGCTCAAGGCTGACGACGATCAGTGCATCGTCGGCATCCTTCTGAACTTCGGAGGCATTGCGCAGCAGATTGATGATGACGAGCTCCATTTCCAGGGGATCGGCCAGAACCCGGATTCCCGGATCGGCCTGAATGCGGATGGGGACATGACGGGGCTGGCTTGTCTCGAATTCGCGGATGGCCTTGTCGATGATGTCTTTCAGAATCATGTTCTGCAGAGACTCGGACTGGGACTTGACGTACGAGCGCACGCGCCGCACGATGGCATCGGCCCGTTCGGCCTGGCTGCGGATCTCGCTCAGTCCCTCGTGGATCGTCTGGTCGGCGTAGATCTGATCGTTGCGCTGGAGCAGGCTGTAGGCATAGCAGATGACCGAATTGAGAGGCTGGCGCAGCTCGTGGGCGAACAATGAGCTCATCTGCCCCATGGCGCCGAGGCGCTGAAGCTTTTCAATGCGCTTTGAGGACACTCGGGCCTGCTCGTGAAGCCGCTTCTGTTCATCGAGCAGCCGGCGCAGCTCGGATGTCTGGCGGCGCACGACAAGACGTGTTCTCACGCTGTGCGCGGCAAGCCCGATGATGACCAGCAGGGCAAGCAGCACGACATCCCTCCAGCGCGCCCACATGGTCGACACGAATGAGCGCCGGAAAAGCGAAAAGTCATCGAGTTCCAGGGTGCGCAGCAGCCGGTCCAGCCGGCTGAAGTCCGTGGCGATGCTCCAGTAGTTGCCGTCGACCTCGCCGGTCTCGACCAGGGCTCCAAGAATCCGTCTGGACGTGTCGGGCGTCACGGTCGGGAAGGTCACCATGGTCAGCCCGGGATACAAGTCGGTCGAATGCAGGCACTGCAGGCTGGAGTGCTGCCGGGCATTGAGCACCCTGAGCCAGGAGGTGTCCCGGGCGGTCTGTTCGGAATAGTGTTCAAGCAGGCATGCGGGCAGGATCGCCGCATCCGCCTTCCCCTGCCTGAGGCTTGCGAGAATGTTCTCCGCCGAGGGATTCTCGACGCTCACGACCCGGAAAAAGCCGGCGGGGCGCTCGCTGATCCGGGCGATCTCGCCCAGAACAAACTCCCGTCCGGCAAAGCCGTAGGCGGGGCTGACAAGCACATTGCGGCCCCGCAGGTCCTCAAGGGTCTTCAGCTTCAGATTGGCCGACGGCACAAGGATCAGGCCGCCCTCGGCATAGTTTGGATTGAGCGCGCGCGTTGAGGCCACGGTGGCGAGGTCTCTAGCCCCCTGCGTGGCCTGCCGGCGGTAGATGTCCGAGGCGGCAATGAGCACGTCGATCCCCTGGGTGCCGGTCGCCCTGATCAGCTCATCGTGTTGCAGGATCCTCACCTTGATTTCAAACTCGGGCAGCGCCCTGCGGATGGCCTGAAGGCTGGCGAGAACCAGGCGGCTGCTTTCGCGATAGGCGTCATGCGCGTTCAGCCCCACCCGAAGGGAAGGCTTTTCCAGATGCTCGGCAGCGGCGCATCCGAGGGATGCGACAGCAAGGCCAAGCATGATCAGGCGCCGGATCCTCATCGCCTGCTCCTGACGATTGACTGGGCCGCAATGCGCCCGAAGGCCGTCGCCTTGGCGAGCGCCGATCCCATGATGAAGGAGGCCCCGTGGATGCCCCCCGTCACCTCCCCTGCCGCCCACAGCCCGGCAATGGGCCTGTCGTCGCGATCAAGCACCATGGCCTGCGTGTTGATCTTCAGGCCGGCATACGTCCCGATGATGGCGGGCGTTGAGGGCACGATGTAAAAGGGCGCGGTCCGGATTTCCTGAAGGCGTCCGTCCTCGCGGCCCGAGAGGCGCCTGCGGCCGAAGTCCGTGTCGGCTCCGGCGCGCACGAGTCCGTTGTAGCGGTCCACGCTCTGCCTGAGCGCTGCGGGATCCAGTCCCGCCTGAACGGCGGCGTCCTCGATCGTGTCCCCCCGGAAAACGTACTCGGGCACGATCCCCCGGTCGATGGGCTTCCAGAGCGCGTCATCGGGAGGCTGAAGCATGGACTGGCGGCGGATGCGCTCGTCAAAGACCAGATACGTCTCCTTGCCCGGCTGCCTGAGCGCCAGGTCCGCGATCTGCTTGTACGGAAGCGCCTCGTCGGCAAACCTCCGTGCGTTGCGGTTGACGATGATGGCTCCGGAATACTGCACCAGCGACAGGTCGGCCATGGTCGAGGGAGTCCGCACGAATCCGAAGGATGCCTTGACGTACTGCGTGTCGATCACCTGCGCGCCGTGCTCCATCGCCATGACAAGGCCGTCGCCCATGGCCCCCTCGCCTGCCACGACCTCGGCCTTGGAAAGAAGGGGGACGAACTGCTCGATCAGCTTTTTGTTGCGCGAAAAGCCTCCCGTGGCAATCAGCACGCCGTCCCTGGCCTGATAGATGCAGGTGCTGTTCGAGCGGATCGTTTCCACCGCGTTGATGCGCGCCTTGTCCGGACCCAGGCGGAGCAGCTGCCTGGCCTTGACGCCCGTGTGAATCTGAACGCCGAGAGAGAGCGCGTGCCGCCTCAGGAACTCCATCAGCTCCAGAATGTCAAACACGTGGGCGCGCCGCACGCCGGCCTCGGTCACCAGCCGCTTCGGCGTGATGCCGTGGTCAAGGAACCAGCGGTACTGATCGGCGTTTGCCTGGACGAATGCACGCACCAGCTGCTCGTCGTTCACATAGCCGCCAATTCGGCGCATGTCGGAAAAGAACGCTTCGTTCGAGTCCTCGATGCCGTTGGCCCGCTGCATGTCCGTGCCCGCCACGGTCCAGAAGCCGTTGGTGTTGATGCTGGTGCCGCCGATCACCGGCTCCTGTTCAAGAATGACGATGCGCCTGAGCCCCAATTCGGCGGCAATGCAGGCGCAGGAGAGTCCCGCCATGCCGGCTCCGATGATCACAAGATCGAATTCTTCACTCGGAGCGTCAGCCGCAGCGGAGGCGCCGGGAGAGAGCACTGCGGGCGCTGTCAGCGCCGCAGCAAGCAATGAGCAGATCTGGCGTCTGGTTGTCATGTTGAAATGTCAGGAGTTTCATCCGGATGAAACAGGCTGGGAGGCGCCGTGCAGGCAGCCTCGCCAGGAAAAACACAGGTGGACGAACCTCCCTCCCCCGGTTCGCATCCCCCGCCAGCGTCTTTCGTTCGATTCAGTTCAGGGTCATCAAACTTCTAAGTTTATAACGATGCCACATGTATCTCATTTTCAAAGATTAACACCCGCGCGTTTCTGGTTTGT
>Ga0310786_10006531_pt1 | contig 15478 bp, 8 predicted proteins | sample AusTroGonzalo_MG_FD_203881 | JGI IMG/M metagenome (GOLD analysis project Ga0310786, IMG submission 203881) | Bovine rumen microbial communities from tropical cattle in Woodstock, Queensland, Australia - Gonzalo_03 (v2) (version 2) | ecosystem: Host-associated > Mammals > Digestive system >... | reverse complement strand
CGGGCCACGTTCTCCATGAAGATACCGGCCTCACGTATACCATAGTACATGTTTCTGTACTTGGTCGATGTGAAAGTGTCATCCGGGGTCTGCGTCTCGAACATATATCGGCCGAAACGGGAGTTCGGGAAGGATCCGGACGTCTCGTCGGAAACGCAGGCGTCGAACGCATCGTTGTTGCTGGCGGGATCGGCATCGTTGGGGATCCAGCTGTAGACGTTCCACAAATACTGCATTGTGGTGTTTCTCTTCTCCCAGATGGTATCCGACGTCAGGGCGTCATCCGGCTGACGGTCAAGATAACTGTCGCAGGCAGTCAGGGAAAGAGCGGCTATCGATAGAAGGATGAATATTCTTTTCATTTTTAGTGTCAATTTTAGAAGCTGGCGCTGATACCGAAGCTGATTACGCGAGTGGTCGGATAGGAGAACACCGTAGCGCCTCCGGAGCCGGTGAGATTCGGGTCCCAAAGATCGAACTTGCTGAATCTAAGGAGATTCTGACCCTGGAGATAGACGCGGAGCGCGCTCATGCGCATTCTGGCCGTCCACTTGGCGGGAAGGGTCCAGCCGAGCTCGACATTCTGAAGGCTGATATAGCTCGCATCCCTCGTCCAGAAATCGGACACCTGCGTGTTGTTGGTCGATTCATTCAGATAGGTCAGACGCGGGTACTTCGCATTCGGCCTTTCCGGAGTCCAGTAGTTTCCGTAGAGGTCAGAGATCATGTTGGAGGTCTCCGGACGGCCGTCCGTGGAGGTGATGCCCGTCATGAGGAGCTTGGCCTGGGAAATCATGTTCAGCGAAACATGGTCGACACCCTTGAAGAAGACGGCGAAGTCGATGCCTCTCCATTCCACGGAAGCGCCGAAGCCATAGTAGATTTCAGGGATATCGCGGTAGCCGATGGCCTTGCGGTCGTTCGTGTTGATCACGCCGTCACCGTTGAGGTCCACGTAGCGGATATCGCCCGGCTGCGGGTTGAAGAGAGACTGGTCGGCGTGCGCGTCGATTTCAGCCTGATTCTGGAAGAGACCGTCGGAAACATAGCCGAAAGGCTGCCAGTAGGCCTGTCCCGTGCTGTTGAGGTACGGATATTCGTAAGCGGCCTCGTCGCAGTTCACAAGCACGTTTCTAGCGAAAGTGTAGGTACCCTTTCCGGTCACCATCACTTCACCGATCTTATGGTGATAATCAACCGCGAGGTCGAAGCCGGAGTTGTCCATTTCACCCATGTTCACATAGGGAGTGACGGAGATACCGGAGAAATAAGGAAGAGACTTGCGGCTGAGGAAGATACCGGAGCGGTGCTCCTTGAAGATATCGGCCTGGACCTTGAGTTTGCCGAAGAGGGAGAGGTCGACACCGATGTCGGCCTTCTCGGCCACTTCCCAGCTCACGTTCGGGTTGGAGATGTCGCCTTCCTTGATACCGGCGTGGCCCTGGACGCCCGTACCGAAGTAGGCGGAGCCGGAACCGGCGATCGTGCCGAGGTAGATGAAACGGCGGTTACCGCCGATCTGGTCATTACCGACCAGACCCCAGGAGCCGCGCACCTTGAGCATGTCCACGACATTCTTCATGCTCCCCCACCAAGGCTCCTCAGAGATGAGGTAACCCAGAGCGACGGACGGGAAGAAACCGAAACGCTTGCCCGGAGAGAAGTTCTCGGAGCCGTTGTAACCGGCGTTGAACTCGAAGAAGTAACGATTGTCATAGTTATAGGTCAGACGTCCGGCGACACCCTGGTTTCTGTACGGGAGGGAGTACTGGGACGATCCGGCGCTGTCGCCGAGCAGGCTGCGGCTCGACTGCTGGAAGAGAAAGAGGCCCGTTACGTTATGCCGGCCGAAAGAACGGGCATAGTTGAGGGAAGCCTCAATATAGAGCCGACGGTTACCGGAACCGCCCTTCTTGTAATCCAGGGTCTGGCTGCCGGTCTTGGACTGTTCGAGAATGAGGTTGCCTTCCTCGTCACGGCCGGTAGCATAGAAGCAGTCGTAGGCGCGGGTGTGGTCGAACCAATGGGCGTTATAAGCGTCGAAGGAAACCTTGGCATTGGCCTTCAAGCCCTTAGTGAGCCAGCCGAGGTCATGGGTCAGACCGACGAGCGCCTGGGCGTTGTTGTCGAAGGACTGACGATAACCGGTCTCGGTCACCATCGCGTAAGGGTTCACCGCCATACCGGCCGTCTCGCCGGTGGAATACTTCTCGGGGAAGAGAACGCCCGGCACCAGGAGGGAATACTGGAAAATCTGGTTCGAATCGGTACCCGGCTTGTTGCGCTGCTCGAAGATGGTGGCGAGGTTGAGATTCAGGGTCGTGTTCTTCTCCACCTGGATATCGACATTGGCGCGGAAATTATACTTCGTATAACGCATCTCCGTGCCATATTTCACGGACGAATCCTCCTTGTAAAGGCCACCCTCACTGTAGTAACCTCCACCGACATAATACTTTACTGTGCTGTTACCGCCCGTGATCTGCACGTTGGCGCGGTGGCTGGTGGACATCGGCTTGAAGATCTTGTCCATCCAGTTCACGTTCGGATAGAGGTCGGGATCGACACCGCTGAGATGCTTCTGCATGACCTCGGGCGTGTAATACTCATAGCCCGCGGCATCGTTCATCATCTCCATGTACTGCAGGCCGCTGCAGACTTCGGGAATCTTGGTGGCGGAAACGGCGCCCACTTCATATTTGGCCGACACTTGGGCCTTGGACTCAGTACCGGTGTGAGTCGTAATGAGGATCACACCGTTAGCACCGCGGACACCGTAGATCGCCGTTGCCGATGCATCCTTGAGGACGGAGAACTCCTTGATGTCGTTCGGGTCCACGAGGTCGATGGAACGCTCGACGCCATCGACAAGGCAGAGCGGCGTGTTGCCGCCCGAGAATGAGGAAACACCGCGGATCCAGAAGGTGGAACCGGCACCCGGTTCGCCGTTGTTCTGGTAAGAGATGATACCGGCCACCTGGCCGCCGAGCAAGGTGGAAATCTTGGCGACCGGAGCCTTGAGCTGATCCGGAGCGATCGTGGAGATAGCACCCACGACGCTGGCCTTCTTCTGTGTGCCGTAACCGACGACAACGGTTTCCTCAATGGCCAGATTACCTGCCTTGAGGGTTATATCGGCCGTCTGGTCCTTTCCCGTCAGTTCGACGACGGCATCCTCGTACCCGAAGAAAGAGACGCAGAGGGTGGCGTATTTGCCTTCATACTTGATTGAATAACGGCCTTGGGAATCAGATAAGGTACCATAGGACGAATCCTTGATCCAAACCTGAGCTCCTGCAACCGGTTCATTCGTAGCAGCATCCGTGACAGTACCCTGTACCGTCTGGGATGACTTGCCTTGAGCTGCCGATTTTTGGGAAAAACCGAAGCAGCACACTAAACATAGGAGAGCTGATATCAGCCCATGTTTAGAGAGGTGGTTTTCACTCATCGTTGATTGATTGATTTAGTGGGTTTATGATTAGTTGAATAAGTTGGCTATTTAATGTCGATGCTGTTGAGCAGGTCCAGCTTGCCGTCGCCGATGATCTTCAGGATCAGTTCGCCGAAAAGACCATTCTGCCAGGCGAACCAGGAGCGAGTATAGTTATAGGGATCATCAACATGGAAAGATTCATGCATCAAACCTGTTCCGGCATCTGTCTTCATGAGCGTCTCGACGCACCACTTGATTTCTTCGTCGTCCTGACTGGTGAAAGCCTTCATCATGATGGACATGGGCCAGGCCATGTCGTAACCGATGTGCGGGCCGCCGATGCCCTCGGCCGCCTTGCCACTGAAGAAGTAAGGATTGCTTTCGCTCCACACGAAGCGACGGGTATTCTGGTAAATGGGATCGTTAATATCGACACTGCCGAGATAAGGCATGGCCAGGAGGCTGGGGACGTTGGCATCGTCCATCAGGAGATGATTGCCGAAGCCGTCCACCTCGAAGGCGTAGATCGTGCCGAATTCCGGGTGGTCGTATGTTGCATATTTCTGGAGAGCGGCCTCGACCTCATCGGCCAGTTCAGTGCACTGGGTCGCGAGGTCATCGCGCTTATTCACTATGGAAAGGATCTCCGCAGCCTTTCTTAACGAATTGACAGCGAAGAAGTTGGAAGGGACAAGGAACTGGAAGGTCGTCGCATCGTCGGACGGACGGAAAGAAGACACGATCAGGCCGACAGGCTTTACCGGAGTTCCTTTTCCATCGTTGCTCAGCGTGTCGAAAGAACGGCTGGTCCTACGCATGAAAGTATAGGGGCCGACGCCTTCCTTCCGCTGCTGCTCACGAAAAGTCTTGAGGACATTCTCCATCGTCTCGATCCAGAGATCCGAGAAGATGGAGCAGTCGCCGGATACCTTCCAATACTCGTACGCGAGACGGATGGGATAGCAATGCGAATCGATCTCCCATTTCCGCTCGTGCACGCCCGGCTTCATATCCGTAACGTCGCTGGCCCATTCTCCCCTCTTGTCCTCTTCTTTATAAAAGGCATTGGCATACGGGTCGATGCAGATGCATTTGAACTGGCGCAGGATCACGCCTTTGAGGAGGTCCTTCAGTTCGGGATCCTCGTTGATCAGCGGCAGATAAGGCCAGACCTGGGCGCCGGAATCACGAAGCCACATCGCATGGATGTCTCCGGTATAGACGAAGGTGTCGTTATCTCCGACCGGATGGACCGTCGTGTCCAGCGTATTGGGGAAACAGTTGGCGAACATCCACGCCAGCTTTTCATTTTCCAGAAGATTCACGACCTCCTGTATCTTGGCCTCAACGGCCGTGGAGACAAAGAGCCTCTCCTTTTCCGCCGGACGCCGCGATTCGTACTCTTTTGCAGGGCAGAGAGCAGCGGAAGCGATACTAAGAATCAGAATAAGAGAAATCGGTCTTTTCATCATAGTGTCAAGTGTGTTAAACTCGTTGCAATTATAGTCATTTACCCCCTTTTCGGTTGTCTCATTTTGTGACAAAAATGCATTAATCGGGAAAGTTTTATGCATAAAACCCATATTTTACAGGGATTTATCGACTTTTTGCGACAAAAATGCCTTTGTCACAAAATGATAATCGCTATCTTTGCGACCTAATTATTCGACTCGAGAATGAAGGCATCGAAATTAGCGGCGGTATTGGGATTTGCGCTATGGTCCATCTGCGCATTCGGCACACGGACCAAGACGATCTCGTCACAGGAAGGCATCTCCAACAACGCCATCTGCGCCATCCATCAGGACGCCCTGGGGCACCTGTATATCGGAACCATGGACGGCCTGAACATCTGGGACGGCCATACCCTGAAGAACTTTGTCGCGAAAGACGGGAAGAACTATTTCTCCGGGAACCAGATCCGGCACATCGTTCCCGGCATGGATGGACACCTGTATATGCAGACGAACTACGGTACCGCGTGTCTGGACATGATCACCCGGGAAGTGAAGTTCTATGACGAGATTGCCTTCAGTACGGCCATAACCGTAACGGAGGAAGGAAACATCTTCTCCATCAGCGATTCCAAGAAGTTCCAGTATCTGGACACGGCCTCTTCCGAACTGACGACATTCTCCGACATCACATTCGACGAAGAAGAATCCATCAAGCACATCGCCCTTCTGGAAGACGGCAGACTATGCATCTTCTCACGCAAGGATACCTATCTTATAACCTTCAGCGACGAACACTCCCCTTCCATCCGAAAAGTCGAAAACACCGGCCTGGAATGCCTCTTTGCAACCGCCAGATACGAAGGCTACCACCTTGTGATATCAGCCGATGGGAAGCTATATAAGGTCGATGGCAGGGACGGGAAAGCGGAGATGGTCTCGGAAATTGAGTCCAACCTGCTCAAGACTGACCAAATCACCGGCATTATTGCTGACGAAAAAGGATGCCTGATCAGTTTCATGCAGAACGGTGTCATGCGGCACACGTACGGCAAGAAGAAACTGGAAAAGACGGAAATCCATTGCGGCGTGTTCTCCATGATACCGGACAGATACCAGCCCATCGTGTGGATCGGCACCGACTGCAACGGGCTGATTCGGTGGAGTGACAAGGCTACGGACATCAACTGCATAACCTTCGACAATCTCCCCTATTCCATCGAGATGCCGATCAGAAGCATCTGCCTGGACAGGAAAGGCCATCTGTGGATTGGGACGAAAGGTGACGGACTATACAGGATACGCGATTTCTCACCCAAAGGAACGTTCGACCAAAAGAATACGGACCGGTTCACGACCGATAACAGCGCAATCAGGAACAACGCCGTATTCGCGATCAAGGAAAGCAAGGAGGACTTTTTATGGATTGGCGGCGAAGGCTATGGCCTGTATTGTTATTCCTATCAGACAGGCAGCGTAGAACCCGTCAAAGGAAGCGAGGGCTTCCTGAAAGTCCACGACCTGTTGGAGACGGACGCATCGACGTTGTGGGTGGCCACGGACGGCCAGGGATGCTATAAATGTCGATTCAAGACTGTCGATGGCGTCCCCGTCATCACGGAAACCGAAGAATTGGATTTCGTCAAACCTTTCGGACACAGAGCCTCGGTGTTTTCAATGGCCCTGGAGAACGACTCCACCATCTGGTTTGCCAGCCGGGGAAACGGCGTGCTGTCCTACGACATGAAAACGGGCCAGTCCCGCGTGGTGCAGTTCCCGACGGACAACGGGCTAGCCATCAATGAGACATTCTTCGCGGCGAAGACAAAGGACATGCTGTTCGCGACCGGAAACGGCATGGTGGCGTATTCGACGGCGACGGATTCCATCCGGATTCCGGAATATGTCCCGAAAAAGGCCATCCACGCCATCCTGCCCGACGGAAACGGAAACATTTGGATAACAACCAATTCCGGCATCATCTCCCTGGACGAAAACTTCCTCTACCGGTCGTCCTTCAACCGGTTCTCCGGCATCGACGTACTGGAGTATTCTGACGGAGCCTGCTACCGCGATCCGAAGAGCGGAACCTTGTTCTTCGGCGGCATCAACGGGTTCACCGTCATCGACGAGGACTCCTCTCTCGATGATTCCAAGACAAGCTATACCCCAGACATCCACATCACGAACTTCATCCAGAACAACGAGTATTCGCACATCAGCCTGAAGATGAAGAAAGGGAAACTGCGGATTCCTTATTCAAAATCCATCTTCGCCATCGAATTCTCCCTGGTGGACAATCTGAACTATCCGGATTACCGGTTCTTCTACAACATCGACGGAAACTGGACCGAGAACAACAGCAACATCATCTATCTCCCCTCCCTGGATCCGGGAAAATATACGCTCAAGATCAAGTACCTGAACCAGGCGACGCGCTTCGAAAGCGGAGAATACGGTCTTGACATCTACATCATTCCGCCGATCTACAGGCGCTGGTGGGCCTTTGTGATCTACTTCCTGATGGCCGCTGCCATGGTATACCAGATTGTCAAGTACCTCCAGAACAAGTATATCTCGATGAAGGAAAGGCTGGAGGAAAGGTATGAGAAGGAAATCCGGAAAGTGAAGTCCGATACGACCGGCACCATCACCGAGGAACTCTCCGTGCAGATCACGTTCATGCTCGGACTCTGCCAGCAGATCCGGCAGCAGACGGTCAACAACCCGAACGTCGCCGGCAAGGTGGTCCTCGTGGAGTATAACATCGCCAGAATCAACAAGATCCTGCAGATCCTGAACGATTACAAGGGCATCTCGGAAACTTCGCCGGGCGAGGTCGCGCTCATCCATGTGAGCCAGATCGCCAACGAACTGCTGGACATCATGAAGTCCAACACGAAGAACCGGGAAGTCACCATGCTCCATGAGATCGAGAAGGACATCATCATTTCCGTCAATAAGGAAGCCTTCCTTACGCTATTCAACACATTGATATACAAGTTCATATCCATCGCCTCCGGGAAGAAGGAAGTCTATCTCGGCCTCCGGAGGGGCGATAAGGGAGGCATCGTCATGCATACGACCGTGACCATGGACGAGGCGCAGTATGAGGAGACGGCCGGCATGTTGGAAAGATATGAATCCCAGCCCCTGATCGATGTGAACAGCAAGGATGAAAACATCCGGAACTTCGAACTGATCCTGTGCAGTAAACTTGTCAAGGAAATGAAAGGCACCATCACCCATGCCTATGACAAGGCGGCCGGGATCCTGAAGATGGACATCGAGATTCCCCAGCAGAACATCGGAGAGAATCACCTGCGCTATGAGGACTCTTCCCTCTCCGAGAACATCAATACGCTTAACACACTGGTGGAGAACCAGTTCCCCGTCAAAATGAGGACGGACCGCCATCTGGATAAGATCTGCCTGGTCAGTTCGAACAAGGAAATTTCTTCTTTCCTCAACTACTTCATGTCGGAAAAGTACAACGTACTGGAATACAACGGCACAGATGCGGCGCTTTCCGACATGCTGAACCAGATGCCCGTCGCCGTCATGTACGATGTGACGTCCATGATGAACGGTTTCGCCGGATTCATGGAGAAGATGAAGGAAAACAAGCGGACGGGACAGATTCCCGTCATCGCCCTCACTTCCTCGCTGCAGATAACGGAAAAAGAGGAATGCATGAAGCAGGGAGCCGACCTTTGCATCACTTTCCCGTTCAACATGGATTACCTCCACGCCGCGCTCGAGAAGATGCTGAACAAGCGCGAGAGCATGGCGGAATACTACAAGTCCCCTATCAGCACTTACGTGATGAACGAAGGTAAGATCATCCACCGGGACGACAAGGAGTTCATGAACGGCATCTTCAGGATCATCGACGAGAACCTGTCCAACCCCGAGCTGAGCGCGACGATGATTGCCGAGAAAATCGGCCTGAGCCCGCGCGTCATGTATCGGAAACTGGCCGATATCACGGACAAAACGCTCCATCAGATGATCAAGGAGTCCCGCATGGAGATGGCCACGAAACTGCTGTATTCCTCCAAGCTTACCATCGACGAAATCATGTACCGCGTCGGATACGACAACCGCAGCACATTCTACCGTAACTTCAAGGAAGCCAAGGGAATGACACCCAAGGAATACCGCGATGGCATCAAGGACAATGTCCTGAAATCATTGACCTAAACGGCCTGCTCCTGAAGGTAACGAAGCAGCGCGTCACAGGCGGAGGATTCGTCGTCCAGGGAGATAGGAGGAAAAGCATCCAGCCGTCCTTCGGCATAAACCCACCAGCGGTCTTCCAGATGGACCAGATGATAGGTGCTGGCCGCCCCTTTGGTGGAAACGTTGACTGAGATTTCGTCGGTATCTTCCATGACATCGACATTCATCTTCTTTCCCTTGAACATCTGCTTTGTCCTTTTCCGGACATCGCTCATCTTGATGTCGTCTTTCCCCAGGGACCTTAGGGCCATTTGATACTTGTCAAGATACACATCGACAGCGCACAGACTCTCATCCGCTCCGGTAAAAAGCTGTGCAAGCAGTTTATAATCAGAGCGGCCCATATCCAAGGGGTGCCTGTACCACACCGTGCTCTGCAGCAGATTTCCCTTATAATACCGGTATTCCGACCCATAGTCCCTGGCACATCTGACGCACCAGGAAACGTCCTGAAGCCGGTACTTGTCGATGATGCCGAGAATCTTCCCCTGCACCTCCGCCAACTTTTCGGCGGATATCGACTTCTGCAGAAACTCCAAACGCATGATCTGTCCCAGCCAGGTGATTCGGGTGGTTTCCTCGTCTTCGGTCTCGGCATCGTCCGTTTCGGTATTCTCCTGAACGATCGGAGTAAAATCCGTCAGAATCCCCTCCTCCAGCAGATTGTCAATCAGATTCTGAAGCTCCCATTTGATGGACTCGCGCGCCGTATACTCCCCTTTTTCAACATCTTCCTCCGGAAACGGCACCCCCACTTCCATCAACACGTAAGACTTGGCCGCCGGCCCCATGCTCTTTACATATACCCGATAGAGAAAGCGGAAATTGCCGATGTCGATGGCCGCTATATGCCCGGTAACCAACTTATGTTCCGCCGGCAGGCTGTTCATCATCTTCTTAAAATCAGGTGTCCTCAAGTTCAGGACAATGCCTATGAGCAGAATCCCAAAGATGATTCCCAAAAAGGTCAGTAGCTCGAAAGAGTGGAAATAGATCGCCTCATACACAGCACCTGCTATGAAGATGATATATAACGAAATAATAATAAAAGAATTGATTCTGACTTTAAGTTTCCGGCTCATCGTAATTCCCCCTACCCTTCCTTGATCAACTCCTCCGGACAGTCGTACATGACCTTCGCATGATTCGTGCGGATGAGAGTGCTCTCGACGCAATTGCCCGTGGCGACATCCACGACATCCCTAAAGACCTGCCCATTGCGATACACGACGCCATTCTCGCGAGAGAAATACTCATTCTCCGCGTGAATGTGGTACGAAAACGCCTGAGGCTCGGTCGCGCGCAATTCGCCCCGCAAATACTCCCCATCGACCCAGACCTTCAACTGGAACGTGTCAGAGGTGCAATTCTTAAACCTGTAATCCAGATAGTTATACGAGATGCTCGTTCCGGTGCCGAACGGAATCTGACGGCCGAAGTCCGGGAAAAGGTCGAGACCGTCGTGATGATGGTGCTCCGTGATGGTGAGGGGGCTGTGGAGGACCATCCAATGGATGAGGTTCGACAGTTGGCACATGCCGCCGCCGATGCCCTGGGAGGGCTTGCCGCGCTCGATGGTCAATCCCTCCTTGTACCCCTTGCGTTTGGTAGTCCGGCCGATGAGTTTCCAGACCGAGAAGGTCTCGCCGGGGCGGATGAGGATGCCGTCCAGGTGGGCGACTGCCAATGCCAGATTCTGGGCCTTGTTCTCCTGCAGCTGCATGTTGACATTCCCCAGCCGGCGCCGGATGAGGGAGTTATGTCGATAGACGACAATCGGAAGATCCTCCCCGCCCTTTTTCCGGGCAAAGGAGGTCTTCCGTATCAAATCTTGCAGGTTGCGCTGCAGGATGCCTTTTTCCACCGAAAGGCGGTAGGCCCAGGGGGCGATTTCGCAAAAGAGTTTTCGTGCCATACGAAATGTAAATCTATTGCAAAATCGCCAAAATTGCAAATCTCAGATCCTCGGTTTGTGGATGATCCGGATGATCAGAGAGATGAAATAGACAATAAGGCCGTAGAAGAGCGGGATCAGGGTCACTTTCAGGGCTCCGGCCAGGATAGCAGGGCTGGCGTCGCCGGTCATTTGGACGCAATCGGCCGACTGGGACACCCCCAACAGCATCCAGAAGATACTGAAGATCAGGGCGCCGATGCCGATTTCTTTCACCCAGCGCGGCGCTTTCCAGGCCGCCACAAGAAGCGCAATCAGGAACAAGGTGATGATGATCATGCCACCCAGGCCGCCATTGATAAACGTTGAAGTGAGAGAGAAATGGCCATCGTACTCCACAAGGGTTCCCGGATTGGCCATAGCCAACGAGTCCAAAGGTGTCAGGACTTCTTCATGAATAATTTCCGCTTGCATAATGAAAAAGTGTTTTGAAAGTGTTTTGAAGGAAAAGTGTTTTGTTTGATGCAAAGTTACGGCAAACTACCCGTTTTCTCCAAAGTTGAAACCCCTTCCGGCCCTGTCAAAACCTATTCTAGGGCCTTCTGCTTGCAGAAAACGCGGAAAATGTGTATTATTGTATTGCAATGAGAATCCTCGGACGCATCGCCTATTGGCTGGCCGCCGTCGCCCTGCAGGCCACCATCCTGACGAGCCTGGACTACACGCTGGCCCAGGCCATTCTCATCGGCCTCACCTTCTGCCCGTGCGCCCTGGCGCTGGAGTTCCTGATGCCGAAGGCGAAAAAACCGGTGGACAAGGTCTATCTGTCCCTGGCGGTCCTGCTCAGCGTCTTCGTGCTGATCCTGATTCTCCATTACTTCGTCTGGGCACCCCTCGTCGACGGCATAAGATCGGCCAAAGATGTCGCCCCCATGCTCATCAATCCGACCTTCCTGGGGCTCATCCTCACGATGCTTGCCATCGGCGATTACTACTGGGCGAAATGGCTGGCCAAACGCTTCAAGGCGAAAGACCGCACCATCACTTTCTTCTCGGACCGCAGGAGCGTCACGCTCCCCGTCTCCGACATCGCCTACATCGAGTCCAACGACACGGAAGTCCGCATCGTCACGGTCTCCGGGGAATCCCATCGCAACAAGACCGGCATCAGCCAGTGGGAGAACCTCCTGGGCGACGGCTTCCTACGCATCCACCGCTCATACCTGGTCAACACCGCCCTTATGACCGTGTCCTCCCCCGACACCGTCACCGTCGGCGACGTCCAGCTCCCCGTTTCACGCAAATACAAGGAAACCGTCCATGAATACGCTTCTGAACGCAATGACGGCTAAGGCCGATGCCTCCCAGGTAGCCGGCCTCTCCCGCTTCTTCAAGACCGGCCCTGGCCAATACGGCGAGGGCGACAAGTTCCTGGGTATCAAGGTTCCCGTGACGCGGGAAGTCGTCAAGGCCTGCTGGAAGGAAACCACCTGGGAGGACCTCGAGGAATGCGTGACCAGCGAGTACCACGAGGTGAGGCTCGCGGCGCTGCTGACGCTGGTGGAACTCTTCAAGCACAACAAAAAGCAGCAGAAAGAGTATATCGACTTTTACCTCAACCATACCGCATTCATCAACAACTGGGACCTGGTGGACCTGTCGTGCTATCCCCTGCTCGGGGTTTGGCTGCTGGATAAGGACCGCAGCATTTTGTACGAGCTGGCCAGGAACGGAAAGACGATCTGGGAGCAGCGCATCGGCATGGTCAGCACGATGACGTTCATCCGGAACGGGCAGATTGATGACACTTTCGCGATTGCCGATATCCTCCTGCACCACCCGCACGACCTCATCCACAAAGCCGTGGGCTGGCTCCTCCGCGAAGCCGGGAAACGCGACAAAGACGCGCTCGTCAATTACCTGAAACCCCGCTGCAAGGAAATGCCGCGGACGATGCTTCGCTATGCCATCGAGAAGTTCCCGGAGGCGGAACGGAAGCAGTTTTTGTTTTTTCGGTAATTATTCCTACATTTGCGTAATTTGGCATGTGTAGTTGGGGACCACTGAACACTAAACTATGAAGACTTTGCATAAATCTCTCAAGAGAATCATGAATCGTGTCGTTTTATTGGTGGCGGCAAGCGCAGGAATGCTTGCGGCCTGTTCTCGTATAAACGAGATGGATCTTCAGGAAAAGCCCATTCTTGACAACGAAAGTCTTGTCAAGCAGGTGATTTTTGAAGCGCCTGAAATCCGTTTCATGGGAGAGGACGGCGAGACGAGAGCCTCGCTTAGTCAAGTAGGAGACGGGACCGTCAGTTTCGCCTGGGAAGCCACGGACACCGTCGGCATTTTCCCCAGCAAGGGCTCACAGGTATATTTTGAAATGACCGACGGCGCCGGAGACAAAGTCGCCAAATTCGACGGTGGCGCCTGGGCATTGCGCGATGGAGCCTCCTATTCCTGTTATTTTCCCTTCGTCTGCGACATGAAACTGGACCGCAACGCGATTCCGATTTCATTCGCGGGCCAGAAGCAGACCGGCGTGTCCACCCACGACGGGGTGTACTACGTCCTCGCGTCGGAACCTAAGTCTCCCCAGTCCGGGAATATCCGGTTCCAGTTCCAGATGCTGAATACGATCATCCGCCTCAAGCTTTACGGCCTTCCGGCGGGGACCTATACGAAACTGTCCCTCACGACGGAAGAACCTTTGTTCGTCCAAGACGGAACATTCAGTATCGACAACATGAATATCACGGGGAAGACCTTCTCCAATTCCCTGGATATGACTTTGGAAGACTTCACGCTGACAAAAGCGGCGACCGAAACGGATCCCGTCTTCCTTTATGTGACCTCCGCCCCGGTGGACTTCACCGGGAAAAAGCTGACGGTTCAGATGTATTCCGCCGACGACCGGCTTTTCAAGTGTGAAAAGACCCCGTCCAAGCCCTGTGAGGCCGGAACTTGGTATGCCTACAAGTGCCCGATGGAGGAATCGTGCGTCAAGTACACCAAGACCTCCTCGATTTCCATCGGCAGCACCTATTTGATTGTCGATGCGAACGATCAGAGGCTGTTCAAGGGCGCCAAGGACGGGTCGTTCATGAACATCGCCCCTGAAAACACCGTCATTACCGACCACGACGGTTCTCTGGCCGCCTACGAATTCACCGTCGAGAAAACCGCAGAAAAATACTACCTGAAGTTCAACGACGGTAAGTATCTCGTCTGCAACTATAACGGCAACAGCACCGCAGGACTCGCCTATGTCAACAGTCAGGCGGAAGTGCAATATCCTTATGCCTTAACAACCGGAAACAACGGTGCGTTCTTCTTCAGCACGACCCAGGTGAACAGTACCTCCAATACGGACCAGGTCCTGTATTACAAGGCGGAAGACAAGGTTTTCAAGATCGGCGGCAGCGGACGGTCTATCGGCGTGCATCTCTACATGAAGGACGGCAAGCTGGACCGCGGTCTCAGCTTCAATCCGGAAAGCGTGAGCTGCCTCCTGGGAGAAACCCCGGAGAAGCCGGTCCTCTCCGGTATCTACACGACCGTAACCTATTCATCCAGCGACGATAAAATCGCCCGTGTCGATGCCAGCGGCAAGGTGACGACGGTCAATAGCGGCACCGTCACCATCACGGCCACGGCCGCGGAGGATGACCAGTACGGCGCCGGTTCGGCCTCCTATACGCTGAACATCCTCAAGGCGGCGCCCGGTGGCTGGGTGGCCATGGAGACCGTCAATCTGGAGAACAAGGCGCTGTATGATTACCTGAATGATGCGCAGAGTTCCTATTCGGACACCGATGACGCCACCAATACCGTCATGGCCAAATATACGGGAGCAGCCTACTCTTCCATCAGCCGAAAGGACTGCCCGGCACCCGTGACCATCACCTGGACCAACAACGCATCCAAATCCACCGTCATCTCCATCTTCGAGAGCGATGCCCTGCAGGATCCGGTCTGTACGCAGAATGCGTCGGAAGGAGCCACTTCCGCCGATGTGTACAATCTCATTCCCGGTCGCACTTACTATTACTCGGTTTCCGAGAATGGCAATCTCTGGGAGAAGGGTTATTTCAGCACCACGGGCCGTCGTCGCATGCTCAAAGTCAGTGATTCCAGGGGCAGAGGCTATGCCAATAACTGCCGCGACCTAGGCGGACTCAAGGCGACGGACAACGGCGTTGAGAAGACCATCAAATACGGCTACTTGTTCAGAGGCACGAACATGGACAAGACGAGGCAAGAGATCGAATGGCCTATCCTGCGTGATTTTATGAATGTCGGAATGGACATCGACCTTCGGAACGGAGAGACGAACGGAACCAATATCGGCAGCGAAGGAAGCTATAACCGCTATCGTCCCCTGCCGACGACCATCGATTATACCGCGCCCGGATTCATGGACGGCAGTAACTTCGATGACTTTAAGAA
>Ga0310786_10006530_pt1 | contig 15481 bp, 18 predicted proteins | sample AusTroGonzalo_MG_FD_203881 | JGI IMG/M metagenome (GOLD analysis project Ga0310786, IMG submission 203881) | Bovine rumen microbial communities from tropical cattle in Woodstock, Queensland, Australia - Gonzalo_03 (v2) (version 2) | ecosystem: Host-associated > Mammals > Digestive system >... | reverse complement strand
CCGGTTATGAATGTGATTTTAAAACTGCGGAACAACAGATAATTGATACCCTGAAACGAAATCAAAACGTTATAATTGGTATAACATATTTTGAAAAAGATAAAGATAATCCGGATAAATCTATTCCTGCGAACACAATTGCCGGTGGCCATGAAATAACAATTGTCGGTTATCGCACTGCTCGAAATGGCGAAACGGTATTTATTTGTCAAGATTCTGATGATGATGTAAACATGCCTGTTATGTATCCTGCAAGCTGGTTACTGCCTAGATTACATCATGCAGGATTACCTGATGATATTGCAGAACGCGCAATGCCTGCTGAAAATAAAACTCAAATGAATGCTTAAATTTATTCCCTTACAAAAGAAAAAAGCCGTCAAAAACGGCTAAATCATCTGGTAAAAGGTTAGTGTGTAGGAGAAAATAAAGAAAAAGAAAATGGTTTATACTAATAATATGCCCACATATTATATATAAATAACATATACAGAGGATATAATTTACATTTTTTTACAAAACTGTATTCAAAGTCGTTAATTGTGGTTAAATACTTTGCTAAAGAATATAAAGAGCTCTATGCATCAACGATTAAATTATTTTCTGCCAACGATTTATCATATTCAGGAGCTTGAGAATTTTGTTTTGGATCTTTGAAGCCCAATAATTTCATTGCAGGGTGAACAACCATGTGGCTGACTTGCGGGGATACGATTGCCAAACCTACTACACATCCGATTATGTTACCTAATTCAATAGCACCTTTGACTATACTGTGTTTTTCAGGTTTATCTTCTGTTTTTAAGATATTTTTCAAATTTTCGGATAATTTTCTATATTTTTTACTGTGTTTATCAAGTTCTGTGATTCTGTCAGTCTTACCCATTTTTGCAAGTTTTTGGTATGTAAGATATTCTTTTGCATTTCTGAATAATCCAAATGCAGCATTTTCATCTTTAAAACATTTTTTTGCAAGAGCAAATGCTCCATTTTTAAATACCGGAATTACGAGAGCCATATATACGGCAAGGCATGTTAATTGATAAAGAAATTCTTTTGTTGCCGCATAATTTTTTGTTTGTTTGTCAAGTTTTTTATCAGCTAAGATAAATGACGGTCTGCCGACTGCTTTCATGCTTGTTTCTAAAGAAACTGCAGCAGTGGTACTTTGTGCAATATTTGCAAGTGTCGGATTTGTTAAGAAATTAGCTATAGCACCTACCATGTTGCACCTACTTTCGCCAATTCAGGTTTAAAAAGTTGATATCCCTTCATTGCAACCTGATGATATTGTTTTACATCATCAGGTTTTTTAGTGACGTTATCGGATATCACAATAACATCAGGTACCTCGTGTTCTTTAATGTCCAATTTTTGTTCTTGTACAGGTTTGTTTTGAACTTTTTTAGAGAAAGGCTTTGTAACGATAGAAGCAAGTGCCGGTATAACAAAAAGTGCCGCTACGCAAACACCTATAAAATTGGCATTATGCTTTGCTACTTCCATTTTTTCAGGACTTAGTCCTTTCAATTTGCCAACAATAACTTCGGCTAATTTGCCGACTCCAAGATATGTCGGAATAGCTACAACTTCTGTTAAACCCTCGCGAATAGCAGCATACTTTTTAGTTTCTTTTTCTTCATGCCTATCTGCCATTGTGAATATTGGTCGGAAAATACCTTTGGCAACAGCGATTGCTACAACAGCATATGTTGCTTTATTGCTTTCCCCCAATTTTTCACATAAATTTTTTATAAACGAAGCCTTCATATTCCTTTTAAAACCGAACAAAATTATTTTTGCTATTATATTAATCTTTTGTTACAATTAATTTATGAACTTTTCTATTCCAAAATCGTTCTTATAATATAGAGGTTATTACAATGAAAGATAAATGTCAAAAATTTGAAGGATTATTTGTATTTTCTGATGAGGAAACTCTGAAAAAACATATTGCGGAATGTCCCGAATGTGCAGAAGAAGCGCGAAAAATGGAAAAAGTTTCGGAGTTGCTTAAGGAGGTCAGACCTTATTTTGTTGAAAAAAGGAAACACTTTGCAACCTTAAAAATTGCCTGTGCAATATCTTTTATTTTGTTTGCGGGAACGATTATCGGCATAACCGGGTTTAATCAAGATGTGAACGATATGATAAGATACGGAACGGAACTGGAAGCAGGCGATTTGGGTTTACCTGTTGATGACTACGGATTTTTACTGGTAGAATGATGGATTTTAATAAATTAGTTAAGGAAAACGGCCAAAACATAAAGAATATAATAAAACTTGTTACCAAATCCGAAAATGAAGATTTGGAACAGGAAGTATACATGCGTATTATGAGAAATTCTGATAAATATCAGGAAAAAGGTTCCTTCAAAAGCTGGATTTCGACAATTGCCAAAAACATTTCAAAAGATTATTTAAAATCTTCAAACTACAAGGTCAGTTCAAATGCAGTATCACAGGATGATGAAGAAACATATTTGCAAATTCCTGATGAAAAAACAACACCTGAATTATACGTAATAAAAAATGAGCGCAGAGAAAGAATTATAAGTGCTGTAAACAATCTAAAACCAAAATTTAAAGAAGTAATACTTATGTGCGAAATGTACGGATATTCATATGAAGAATGTGCAAAGAAATTACATTGTCCCGTAGGTACTGTTAAATCAAGAATTTATAATGCCAAAAAAGAACTGGCAGATGTACTTAAGGATTTAATGTAAGAAAGGAGCATTATGGAAATAAAATATTTAAAAAATATTATGATTATTGCTTTACTTACCGGTTTTATATCGACAGGCATGGCTTATGCAAAGCCTGATTTTTCCCGCCCGTTGCCTGAAGAAATTATGCAGCCGCGTCCGCAGATTCAGGGTGAACAACCGGGCATGCAAATGCCTAAGCGCCCGTCGCCTGAGGAATTTGAGCGCAGGCTTAACCTGACCGAAGAACAGAAAAATTTTGCGAAAGAACAAAGGCTTCAAAGTATCGAAAAAATTAAACCGATTTTGGATGAAATAAATTCCAAAAAAACTCAGATGGAAAAACTTTCAGCGCAAAATGCCCCAAGTGAAGAAATTACCGCGCTTGATAATGAAATAAAGGATTTGCGCCGCAAAGCTCATGAGATTAGAAAAGAAAATTTTAAAGCGTTTGAAGCAACTTTATCCGAAAGTCAGCGTAAAGAGTTGCAGATAATGAAAAAAGAAGGTCGCAAGGAATTCGAAAAAACGCACAAAATGAACAAAATAAAAACAAATTAATTAAATATAATTGACAAATTTTTTGTTTTGTGTTAAATTTGAATTCGGGTAAATGTATATTTATAAGTCTTGTCTAACGACGAGACTTTCTTTTTGTAAGATTATATCGACTTGTAACCTCGGCATTTTGTTAAGTTTTATTAAGAAAAATTTTATGCATGCGCAATTTTTAAATTAAAAAATACTTTATATAAATAAGTTAGGTTAGGTTACGTATATTTTAATTTGGAAAGGTTAGGTTAAGTTATGGGAAACAACATGGCAGTAGATACAACTCGGTATTCTTTTCCGTCAGCAGCATTACGGGAAGATATTTATGCCGGCCCGTTGTATAACCAAATGATGTACAATCAAATGGCATACTCAACGCCTCAGCAGGGGTATTATCCTCAGGCCTATTATCCGCAAGGGACAGATCCAGGTGCCAATCCGGCTCAGAATCCGCAACAGGCAGCTGCAGGTGGTGGTGTCAGACCTATATGGCCGGCACTTGGTGTAGGCGGAGCCGCATATTTGGCAGGTACAAGATTAAATTTTATAAAACCTGTTGGTGCAGATGGTAAATTTACCGAAGAGTTTTTAAGTCATTATTCCGGTGAATATGCTGTATTACAAAACGGTGCTAATCTTAAAAAGTTTTATGAGGGCGTCGGAAAAGGCGTAACTGCAGAAAACTTTAATCCTTTGATGCAAGAACTGGAACGACTCGGACTTCAAAATAGTCCCGAAGAAATAGCTAAAGCTGCTGAGAATAACCCTCTTTTAAAATCGTTTTTGAAGGAAAAAGGTATAATGAATGCTGATGGCAAATTGGTAGATGATGCTGTTCGCAGAGTACAAATAGAGTTTTCAGCTCATACATCTAAGTTTAACCAAGTTGTACCAAGATGTAATTATGCGTTAGAAAGTCAAATGGCAAATGAATTCAAAGGTTTAAGTGAAATTTGGAGTAAATGTACCACTCGTGAAGCAAAAATAGACTTTTTAAAGAAAAATTCAAAAGTGTTAGGACTTGAAGAGGGTGTAATAAGGACATTACACTTTAATCCTCAAAATATAGCGGAGGCTGATTTAAATATCCTGTATAATTCTCATTATACTGCGAGCAGAGGGACTATTCTTTCTGAAGCAGCAACCCGCACAAAAGCCGGTATGCAAGGCTTATCCGGCGCATGGAAAGGTGAAAAATGGTACAGTTGGGGCAATAAATTTGAGCATTCAGGCAAGGGTGTTGCCGAAAGCTTAGGAAATGGGCTCAAATCACTCAGAAAGAGCAAAGTTAAATGGGTTGCCGCGATAGCAGCAGTAGGTACTTGGGCATATTGTAAATTTTGCAGATAGAACAGTTATATAAAAAGAGAATTGAAAAGGCGGTGCGGAATTCGTGCCGTCTTTTAGTAACCGTAATGTTCGTGTGCTTTCAGGTACTCTTTTATTGAGATAAGAGAAGATTGTACAAGTCTTGTTACACGGGAAGATGACAAACCTATTTGTGTTGCAATATCTTTTACCTGCATGTTTCTGTAAAATCTGTATTCAACGACCGTTCTTGCTTTTGGCGGAAGATTTGCAATTGCTTCTTTGATTGATTTTGCAAGTTCAGAAAGTTCGGCATTTTCATCAGGCGTAGCATGCTCATCTTTTATAAAATCAAACGGGGAATCATTATCGCTTGCGGCAGCGGCAAGTCCGTCAATGGAAAGGACAGTTTCATAGATGGATTCCCTGATTTTGAGTTTTTGTTGTTCAGGATTTGATTCATCAAACATTTCTTCATCTTCTTCAGCTTCTTCCTGATGTTTGAGGGAATACCATTTATATCTTATTCTTAATTCGTTTCTTATTGCCCATCTTACGGCGGTTGCAACGTATGCGGCATTATATCGTTCAAGCTGTTGCGGTGTTTTGTCATTTATCAAAACCTGAACGGCAATAATCCCGATAGAGACTAATTCTTCTCTGTCGAGCATATGTGGAGGAACGCGGCGAAACTCAACGCTTGCCACTTTCTGCACAATATCTACATATTCTTGGAGTTTTTGTTTGTCGACGTTTATCATTTTCCCATAGTTATTCTAGCATTTTGAAAAATAAATAACACCTTTATTTGGATGAGATTTTTATTTTGGTCTGTTACCTTTCATTTTATAAACGAATAACAGAATTTCTGCAACAGCTTTATATAATTCCGGCGGAATCATCTGATTAAGATCAACCAATTTGAATATTGCTCTTGCAACAGGTGCGTTTTCTATAACAGGAACACTGTGTTCTTTTGCAATATCAATAATTTTTTTAGCAATAAGTTCCGTACCTTTTGCAACCAGCATAGGAGAGGCCATTTCTTCTTGATTATACTTCAGTGCGCATGCAACGTGAGTTGGATTTGTTACAACAAAATCTGCATCAGGAACTGCATCCATCATACCCTGCTGTAACATTTGCATACGCCTTTGACGGAGTGCAGCTTTGACGTTCGGATCGCCTTCGGTGTTCTTATATTCATCTTTTATTTCTTTAAAAGACATTTTTTGGTCTTTTAAAAATTTCCATTTCGTAACTCCATAATCGGCAGCCGAAATAACCAAAAACGCTATACAAGCTTTAAAAATAAACTCACCGAGGAGTTTGCCGAATTCAATCATAACAGCAAAGTTGTTGTCAATTGCTGCAAGCATTAGAATACTTTCGATATGTGCGCGGTATACAGTCCAGCCTATGTAGCCCAAAAGTAAAACTTTCACAATATTTTTGAACAGTTCAAAAAGTGTTTTTACGGAAATCAGGTTTTTAAAATATTTTGACGGATTTAATTTATCAAGTTTTGGAACCAAAGGTGCAGTTGCAAACAGTGGCCCTACCTGAATAAAATCGGCCAGTGCCGCTACAAAAGCGGCTATGAATAATATCGGTCCGATTATGAGTACTGCACATTTGAGGGTAACGGTCATGATATATGTCATTCCTATCTCGTCTATTCTGGCATGAGGAATTTGTTCATATAAAAGGGTATATAGCTGAACAATCTGATGCCAAATAAACGGTGCAAGTCCAAAAATTACCGAAAAAAGCACTAAAAGAGAAACAGCCATCGAAAAATCTTTTGATTTTACAACCTGCCCTTCTTTTCTTGCCTGCTCGAGTTTTCTCGGTGTGGCATCGTATTGCTTGTCCTCGTCACCCATATGAAAATTACTCTTTCTGTAAATATTCTATCATGAAAATGCTGCCGTTACATTTCTTCATAGCTATTTAAAAGTTTTGTTATATGTTTTAGAATTTAATTATGAAAATATTAATTTCAAACGACGATGGGATAGGTGCAAACGGAATTCGCGCGCTTGCGGAAGCTTTATCGGAAAAGCATGATGTTTACGTTGTTGCCCCCGACAGAGAACGCAGTGCTGCAGGTCACTCTCTCACTTTACATACACCACTAAGAGTGGATAAACTCGATGACAAAACCTTCAAGGCAAAAGGCGTTTGGAGTACTACAGGCACTCCCGGGGATTGTATAAAAATTGCAGTCAGCGAAATTTTGACAGCAGACGAACAGCCCGATTTGATAATTTCAGGAATAAATCACGGGCCGAATTTGGGTATGGATATTATTTATTCCGGAACTGTAAGCTGCGCTATGGAAGGTGCAATGTTGGGGTTTCCGAGCATTGCAGTTTCGTATGCAGGCATGAAATGGGATTATGAAAACTTTAAATTTGCATCAAAATTTATCGTCAATCTGCTCGATAAAAAGCTCAATGTCGAAGATTTTCCGCCAAGAACGATTTTGAATATAAATATCCCATCGGTTGATGAAGAAGATATAGCGGGAATTGCCATAACAGAAATGGGTGGACGCGTTTTTACAAACGACTATGAAAAACGTATTGACCCGAGAGGAAAAACATACTATTGGCTTGCAGGTGAATTAACTACCGAACCTGCGGATGCTAACACCGATATTTCGGCTGTAAGAAACAATAAAATTTCAATAACACCAGTAACGTACGACATGACGCATTTTGCGATGTTGGATGAATTAGAGGAATTGTTGTGTTTGGACGGCGGTTGTAACTGGTTTCAGGAGTAAAATATGGTTAAAACGAAAACAAAATGGATTTGTCAAAGCTGCGGATACGAAAGCGCGGGATATCTCGGCAAATGCCCTGCCTGTGGCGAATGGGGAACATTCACTGAAGAAATTACAATACCTGAATCAACGTCCAACAACACGAACATGCCTGAATTTATAAACGAAGATAAGCCATTATCTTTAAATGAAATTGCGGTTGGGGAAGAAATTCGCACCTCTACAAATATTTCAGAACTGGACAGAGTCCTTGGCGGCGGATTTGTGAAAGGTTCTCTGACTTTATTGGCAGGTGATCCCGGAATCGGTAAATCAACACTTTTACTCCAAACGGCAGGACAAATTTGTGCGCAGGGCAAAAAAGTTTTGTACATAACAGCCGAAGAAAGCGCAAATCAGTTAAAATTGCGAGCTCAACGGCTCGGAATTAATTCAGAACGGCTTTACATTTATCCGCAGACTTTAATGGAAAAAATTAAGTCGGAAATTGAGGAAGTCAAACCTGATTTTGTAATGCTTGACAGTATTCAAGCAGTTTGGTGCCAAAATGCGGCCGGAACAATCGGGAGCATTTCACAAATCCGCGAATGCTGCTCAGTTTTGATGCACCTTTCAAAGTCGCGCGGAGTTACGGTAATCGTTGTGGGGCACGTCACAAAAGACGGCAACATTGCAGGGCCGAAGGTTCTTGAACACATGGTTGACACTGTTTTACAGTTTGAAGGCGACAGATATAAATCGTACAGAATTTTGCGTTCAATAAAAAATCGCTTCGGTGCGACGACGGAAATCGGAATTTTTGAGATGTTAAACGGTGGTTTGAAAGAGATTACAAACCCGAACGAGATGTTTTTGAACGAACGTTCGCAAATTTCTACTCCGGGAAGCGCAATAATCGTAACCGATGACGGCAGCCGTCCGCTTTTGGTTGAAATTCAAGCGCTAGTCGGAACTTCTTCATATCCGTCGCCTCGTCGTGTAACAAACGGCGTTGATTTGAGCCGTTTGCATCAGATTTTAGCCGTACTTGAAAAACGTGTCGGTTTGAATTTATCTAAACAAGATGTTTACGTGAATGTTATGGGCGGAATGGAAGTTAACGAGCCTGGTGCGGATTTAGGTATTGCTCTTGCGATTGCGACCTGCGCGAGCGACATTGTCGTTGACAGTCAGACGATTATAATCGGTGAAATAGGGCTTTCGGGGGAAATTCACCCTGTTGAAAATATTGAAAAACGGCTGAATGAAGCGGTTGCAAACGGATTTAAAAAAGCAATATTACCTTATGCAAATCACGTCAAATCTGATAAAATCGAAATAGTTCCCGTCAAAAAACTTATGGATGCAATTAAATTTAGTACGTCATTGCTGTAAATACATTTACAATTTGTCATCTCATGTTAATTGTGGTAGTATTGCCAATATAAATACGAGGAGATGTTTTGACGACAAAAATTGCAATTACCGGTAAAGGCGGAAGTGGAAAAACAACATTAACAAAAGCTTTTTTAAATGTTTTGACAGAAAAATTTCCAGACAAATCTTTTTTGCTGATAGATAATGACCTAACAGGTGAATTAGGACATTCTTTCAGATTAGATATAAGAAATACGGTTTATGGCATCAGAAGCGGAAAACATGAGTATAAAACAGGCATTCCAGAAAACATGTCAAAACAGGAGTACATCGAGTGGGCATTAGAAGATATTTTGCATCCTCTTGAAGATAATGTGGATATTCTTGTTACTTGGTTTGTAGGCTCAAAAGACTGTCGTTGTCCGATTACAGGGCAGCTGAATGAAGCACTAAAAAAGCTGATTGCACGCTACGATTTTGTGATTATTGACTGCGAGTTTGATTTAAAGTATTTTAATCAGCTTGTTGATACGGATATTGATTTAACTTTGATAATTGCAAATCCGACCGAAGAATCAGCGCATCTTGCCAAAAGAATTGAAGAATTTAGTGCAAAATATGCAATTGGCGGACAAATGGGGGTCATTGTAAATAAAGTACAAAACCATGACCTTGAAAAACTTTATGACTTATTAAGAAAATACGATTTGGATATATTGGGAGCTATACCTTTTGATGAAAATATTGAACAAATTACAAGAAAGTCAGCCTTGATTGAAGATACAGTAAGGGAACTTCTTATAAGGTTAAATTTGCCCCAATAACGGAGGAAAATTGGTTAATACTAAGATTTTAGACGGAAAATTAACAAGTGAAAAATTGACTGAAAAATTAAAACTTCAAGTAGCAAATTTTGAGAAAAAACCAACATTGGCGGTTTTACTTGTTGGTGATAATCCTGCAAGTGAAATTTATGTTAGGGCTAAACTCAAAAAGGCGCAGAGTATAGGTTTTGAAACTGTTTTTAAACATCTGAACGCAGATACTGCGGAAGAACTCGTTCTTGAACAAATTGAGGACTGGAATACTAACGATAATATTAATGGTATTTTGGTTCAATTGCCACTACCGATACATCTTAATAAGACAAAAATTCTTAATGAAATTGATGAAGAAAAAGATGTGGATGGTCTTACAAGCAAAAATTCGGGCCGATTTTATACAGGCGATAAAAATTGTGTTACACCATGTACAACGCGCGGAATAGGAATGTTACTTGATGAATACGTGATTAATGTTGAAGGTATGCATGCAGTTGTTGTCGGCAGGTCAAATCTTGTAGGCAAACCTACTGCTCAGATGCTATTAAACAGAAATGCTACCGTTACTGTTTGTCATTCCAAAACTAAAGATTTGGAAAGCATAATAAAAACGGCTGATTTGGTTGTTTCAGCCGCAGGGGAAAAAATTATTAATGGGAAAATATTAAAGGATAATTGTATCTTAGTTGATGTAGGAATAGAACGGATGTCTAACGGTAAAATTACCGGAGACGTAGATTTTGCTTCTGCCCTCGGGCATGCCTCATTCATAAGTCCTGTTCCGGGTGGAGTTGGACCTATGACTGTTATTGCTCTTATGTATAATTTGTTTGATTTATACCAAAAGCAACAACATTGTTGATAATTGCTAACTATTAACTGCCACCGAGTAAACTCAATTGGGTTGCCTGTTTAACGTCAGTTTGTACAAGTTGTTTCAGTGCAGCAATTTCTTGGTCAACAATCTGAATTTGACTTTGGAATGAATCAGCTTCAACGGTTATTCTCTCTTCTTCTTTTACCAGAGCTTGGTAAACACCGTCAGCATCCATATCCCATTCAGTACCTGAAGCTTCTGCAATTTCTTCTTGATATTTGCTATGGTCTGCTTCTTCTTTTTTCAAGTTTTGAACCTGATTTAATAAGCAGGAGTACTGATACTGTAAGTCATTTTTTCTCATTGTCAACAAACTTTTTTGTGACGATAACATTAAGAATGCCATTGTATTCTCTCCTTGTTTTGTAACTCTCTCTTGTATATATAAAAACAATTTAAAAGTGCGAATTTCAGATTCAATAAAATTTGTTACAATACTTAACAAATCGTAAATACCTTGTAAATACTGAGAGATTAAACTTTATATAAAAAATATTTACTCTTTTTTAAAAAAAATTTGAATTGAAATAGCAATTTTTAATTAGAAAAATACTTTATATATATACCAAGAGGAAACAATGGGAAATATAAGGAGACAAAGTCATGGCAAGAGTACTAATATCAATGCCCGAAAGATTTTTAGATGAAATCGATGAAGTAGCGGAAAATGAAAACAGATCAAGATCAGAACTTATCAGAGAAGCGTTAAGAACTTATATGGGACGTAGCAGAGTTCGTAACACAGCAAGAGCTTCAGCAAACGCAAGCGCGTTAGAAGAGCTGCTTGAATAGACAAAACAATTGCTTAGGTGTATAATCTGATTGGGAAATGTCTTAAAGGAAGATTCCACAGGGGGAAAAATGGAAAATCAAAACAAGTATATGATGTCAAGTATAGACGAATATTTCGATATATTAGACAAGCAATCACAAAAAAAATCGCAAGTAATAGCTAAATCTTTGGTGAAATACTTAAGAGCTGCAAAAAGCGAAACCGCTAACAAATATGAGGTTTTAAAAAGCGAAAGTCAGACACAAAAAGTCTAGGGGAAAAATGAAAACAAAAATCAAAATGTAAACGCAGAACGAACCGTTCTGCGTTTTTGTATGTTTTATAATTTATTTAAAATCGTTAATTCCTGTAATGACTTTTATTTTAGGAAAATAATATTTTTCGCCACTATCTGCTCTCCAGCGAACAAAACCTGTTTTAGGGAATTTATCCAAATCTGAAACACTCACCAAAATCCAATTTCCTTTCACGGTATTAAGGTTTATAACTTTTGGGCAGTTCATTTCGCCTGATATTTGTGCGAAATTTTCAGGAGCGGTTCTCATAACTTTGCTAACCTCAGGAGCGCCTTTTAGTGTATACAATCCGTACTTTTTGCCGTACATGCTCATAAACATACCCCAAGGCATAAATTTGAATCGATCATCTTTTTCTATCCAACCCGAACTATTTTTCTTTTTATCGTAAACGACTTTTACCCAATCATCCGTTTCATCGACAACGTCAAGCAGTGCGAGTCCTCTTTCCGGTAAATAAAGAATAAATAAATCTTGCAATTCAAGCCCTTCGGTATCAGTAGCTTCACTGTTCCAAGAGATTTTTTTAATTACTTTTGCGCTATTTTCGGGTTCAGAGTACAAAGTCATAGAATTTTGTGAAATTTGGTAAACTCCGTACGAATTTATGTCTGCTCCAAAAGTTTGAGTCGGTACAACATCTTTTGCGAAGATGTAAGACCCAGAAAATAATATAAGTCCCAATATTATCAATAATTTTCTCATATTTACCTACTCTCTGAACGTTATGTCCGCATAAGTTTTTTGTAATTTCATTCTAATGGAAGTCATTTGTTTTTCGATGATTTCGTCCGTTAATGTTGAATTGTTGTCCTGCATTTTTATTCTGAAAGCAAGACTCTTGAAACCTTTTTCGATATTTTCACCCTGGTAAACATCAAAAACTTCACATCCGGCAAAAATATTCTGTTCAACTCCTGATTTTATTACACGCTGAAGTTCTTCATGTGATAAATTTTCATTTATTACGAATGCCAAATCACGTCTAACCTCAGGGAATTGAGGAAGTTTTTTGTATATAGGAGCACTCTCCCTTATTATTGAAAGCAATTCATCAAGATTAACTTTAAAAATTAAAATTTCCTGATTTATTTTCATTTTGTCTTTCAATATAGGGTGAATTTGTCCGACATAGCCAATTGTTATAAGATTTTTGCCTAAAACGCATATCGCTGCACTTTTATAAGGGTGAAGGAATGTTCTTGTTTCTTTGAGGTCGGAATTTTCAAACTGAACAAATTTTATTCTTTTTGAAACTCCAAGCTCTTCAAACATTTGTTCAAGAATTCCTTTTACGGTATAAAAATCAGGTTCTGACGGATTTTGCCATTTTGAATTTTCTATTTCACCTGTTAAAACACCGCCCAAAATTCTGCATTCCTTAACGCCTGTATTTTTTTCATCAGCTTCAGCTACTTTATAATAAGTTTTGCCAATCTCATAAGCCCAAAAATTCTTTTGTCCGTTGTCAAAATTATATTTCAGGCAGTTAAGCATGCATGGTGTGAGTGATTGTCTGAGCATTGAACTTTCTTCACTTACAGAATTAAGAACTTTTACGGCGGAATTGTCGTCATAGTTCATCATAAATCTATCAAGTAAAGGCTTTCCGATAAGAGAACTTGTTTGAATTTCGCTGAGACCTACGCTGCGCATAAGATCACGAATTTTATTTATATTTTTTTCTTCTGCGGTTATAACAGGAGTTACATTTTTGTTCGGCAAAGTCGGAGCGATTTTGTCAAAACCGTTTATCCTTGAAATTTCTTCGATAAGATCGATTTCTCTATACACATCTGCTACCCTGAAAGATGGAACTCTGAATTTTGCTGCAATTTCGTTTCCGCCGAGTTTTTCAAATCCGAGGTTTTCCAAAATATTGCAGCATCTTTCTGCCGGAATTTCACACCCTAAAATTCTTTTAATCTGCGGATATCTCAAAGTTATATCTACAGGTTCAAGTTCATTAGAGCCGGCTTCTGCAAGACCTTCTACCTTTGCATCAGCAAGCTCTACCATTAATTGCATTGCTCGCATAAGAGCAGGCTTAATCATGCCAATATCTACTCCGCGTTCAAATCTTGCGCTTGCCTCAGAACGGTATCCTACGCTGCGAGAACTTTTTCTTGTTGTTGCAGGCGGAAAATATGCGGCTTCAAGAGCAATTGCTTTTGTATCGTTATCAATTTCGGAATTTTCGCCCCCAAAGACACCTGCCAAGCAAACACCTTTATCTTTTGTTGCGATTAGAACGCTTTCATTTGTTAATTCTCTTTCAATGCCATCTAAAGTTGTTATTTTTTCACCTTCTTTTGCGCGTCTTACGCACAGATAACCGTCTAATTTGTCAAAATCAAAAGCGTGGAACGGTGTGCCATATTCAAGCATAACGTAATTTGTAATATCAACAACGTTGTTAATGGCTCTGACACCTGACGCTATAAGTCTTTTTTGCATCCAAAGAGGGGACGGTTTGATTTTGATGTTCTTTAAAAGCCCGATTGAATAATATTTGCAGACATCTTCATCAATAATTTCTACCTTAAATTCTTTTGTTGAAAGGTCGTTTGTACTGGTTAAAGGTGAGAATTTAAGCGGTTTGTTGAAAATTGCACTTAATTCTCTTGCAACACCCAATACAGACATTTCGTCGCCCCTGTTTGCAGTCGGAGCAACCGTTATAACAGTATCATTATCAAATCCGAGAACATCTTTAACATCTTCACCGATTTTTACGTCAGGGAAAATTCTGTTTAAAACGAGAATACCGTCTTCTTCCTGATAATTTCTGTCTGAAACACCGAGTTCGTCAGCCGAACACAACATCCCTTGAGATTCAACTCCGCGGATAACGGCAGGGGTGAGGGTAAACATTTCGCCTGTTTTTCTGTCCAAAACCTGACTTCCAACTGATGCATAAGGAACAATTTGTCCGACAGCGATATTTTGTGCGCCGCAGACAACAGTTTTTGTTTCGTTACCGAGGTTTACCGTTACAAGATGTAAGTGGTCGGAATTTGGGTGGTTATCGATTTTTTCGATTTTGACCGTTTTTATATTAGTAAATTTTGGTTTTATATTGGAGATTTCTTCAACTTCAAGCCCTGTCATAGTAAGCTCATGAGCGATTTGCTCAGTTTCTATATCCGATAAATCAACAAATTCATTCAGCCAGTTCAAAGATATTTGCATACATTCCCTCTCAAAATAAGATAATTTTACAGGCAATATTTTATAACAAAACCTCTGAAATGTAAATCACAAATCAAGCGATTGAACGGTTTACTTTTTGGAAAAAAGTATTAAATTAGAAGTATGAAGAAGATTATTGCGCTCGTGTTTGTTTTTTCATTGTTATCTTGTGCGGTTTGGGCAGAAGATGACGGCGGTATTTGGGATAATTATGAAGATATAAATTTCTATAATACGCAAAAACAAACTGCTGTTAGCGATGAAAATTTTGACAAAACTCTTGATAAAGTAAAGAAAGACCAAAATAGCGGGTTTTGGTGTAAAATTTTTAGCCGTGAGAAAAGAAAGTTCAAGGGTGATAATCTGCAGCAGAGTAACGAAACAGAAATTATAAAAGGCATTGAAACGGAAGTTCCCGTTCTTGCAATTCCGTATCCGTTGATGAAAACAGACGGTACAATTTTACCGCCGGGACATTATCAGGTTTATGTTGAAAAAGAAAATGACAAACTCGTTATGAAATTTTATCAAGCTCATGACCTTGTTGCACAATTTACCGCTGTTGAAACAGAAGAAGATCTTTTTGATGAGTACATAAATTATTTAACTATTGATGATTACGATGATATTTACGCGAAAGTAAATTTTGGTTCGATTGATTTTAATGCATATGCGATAATAAGGAAAAATATATAAACAAAAAGGGCAATTACTTGCCCTTAAAAAACTCCTGTAGGTTAGTTTCGCACTTATATTGTGCACATAAACACATCCAAAATCAGCAG
>Ga0310786_10006529_pt1 | contig 15481 bp, 16 predicted proteins | sample AusTroGonzalo_MG_FD_203881 | JGI IMG/M metagenome (GOLD analysis project Ga0310786, IMG submission 203881) | Bovine rumen microbial communities from tropical cattle in Woodstock, Queensland, Australia - Gonzalo_03 (v2) (version 2) | ecosystem: Host-associated > Mammals > Digestive system >... | reverse complement strand
AGGCGACGGAACAAGAAAGAGCTACGTCATCACAGGAATCGTTCCTTCGATGGGAAATAATGGTATGAATATCTACATGACTAATGAAGCGTTCTTGAGATGCAATCCCAATGCCCGTCCCGATGTGGTTGAGGTTTTCCTTGAGGAAGGTGTCGACAGAGCCGAGTTCGAGAGACAGATAACCGGGGTTTACGGTGCGAGTGCTCAAGAAGCGGCCGAAGCAGATTCGCAGGGTTGTACTCTTGAAGATCGTATCAGAAGTGCTGCGGATGCACAGATGGCAACGCTGATCTCGCGTTACGGAGTGACGGATATCGACTATGCTATTGTGATCGGCGATCAGGTTATTACAGGAAGAAGCAGCGGATTCGTCATTAAGGAGATGAATTCCTTCCTTGAGCTTTCCAAGTCTCAGATGGAGCCTATAGCAAATATGTTTAAGGTCTTCTGCGGTGCCGGAGCAATATTCGTATCGATAGTCGTTGCAGCTATACTTGCGATCATCGCGGCTTCAAACATCAGAAGGCAGCGTAAGGATCTGGGTATCATGAAGAGCATGGGTTATACATCCAAGGATCTTATGAAGCAGCTCGCGCTCTCGATGCTTCCGACGACGGTGGTATCATCTGCGATCTCCATAGTTATCGGATCAATCGTTTACAAATTGTTCTGGCTTGCAGGATTCGGATGTATAAATAACCCTAACCTACCCATACTGATTATCACTGCTGTATTGCTTATCGTCTTTTGCTACATCGTGACTTACCTTGCGGCAGGCAAGATCAAGCAGGTATCAGTAACAGAACTCATGACAGAATAAGAGGTAATAAGGATGAAAAAAGCTATAACAACTACATTGGCATTGATACTTACATTATCGGCTGTCATGAACAGTGCGAGCGCTGCTCAGACTGAGGATGTATCACCCGATACGGCAAGTGCGCAGACAACGACCGACGAGCGAATCTACTGCCTGGCTTCCGTAAGTAAGGTATATGTGACCGCAGCTGTCATGCAGCTCGTCGATCAGGGTCTGGTCGATCTCGATGCTCCGGTCACGGAGTATATCACGGACTTCACGATGGCAGATCCGAGATATACCGAGATCACGGTCAGAATGCTTATGAATCACACATCGGGGATTATGGGTACGACGCTTCTTAACGAATGTTTGTACGAGGATTATGATGTCGACCTGCATGAGGTCCTTCTTAATAACCTCGCGACTCAGAGTCTTAAGGCGGATCCGGGTGCGTACGCTGCTTACTGTAACGATGGCTTCGGACTTCTGCAGCTTATTGTCGAGAATGTGAGCGGTATGAACTTTACAGACTACATCACTAACGAGCTTGCAGGCTCGATCGGATTAAGCCATACGGGAACCCCCTGTAATGCGTATGAAATCGGTGATCCTGTCGGTGTATATGTCAATAATCTTCCTTACGATTATGAGTTCTGTATGGATATCGGATCGGGAGGAGTCGTCGCGACTGCATCTGATGTGGCAATGTTCGGAAGCTCGTTCTTCACAGGAAGCGAGAGCCTTATAAGCCAGGAGCTCGTCGATGAGATGGAACTGTGCTGGACCGATTCCGATAATGAGTATCTTGACGGCTGCGGCTTGGGCTGGGACTACGTCGAGATGCTTCAGTATGAACAGGCCGGTGTGCAGATCGTGGGAAAAGGCGGAGATGTCTTGACCATGCATTCACATCTTCTTGTCGCACCCGAGAATGAGATAAGCGTAGCTGTATTATCAAGCGGCGGCAATAGCACTTACTGCATGCTTATGTGTGAGGCTCTTATGAACATCGCACTCGAAGAGCAGGGGATAGAAGTGCAGCCCCTGGAGCCCCGTGAGGTCGAGATCGTTGATGAAATGCCCGAAGAATTAGAACAGTACGCCGGATTCTACTGCTGTACTTCTCCGATGCCGGGCCTTGGCGAAGTAAGTTTCTCCGATAACGGGCAGATGCTTCTTGAGATCACGATGTTTGACGGCAGAACGATGGAATATCATTACAGATACACTGACTGCGGCGGATTTGTTGAGGTCAATGACAGCGGCAGAATAAGAGCAAATCAGACGATCCTTTTCTTCGAGCATAATGAGGACGGACAGGTTTATATTGCCGGCGAACAGTATACCGAGGTGCCGGAAGTCGGATCCTACATAAATAACTCGTATGTTGCTCAGCGAATTGAGGCAAACCCGATAAGCGATGAACTGCAGGCAGTTTGGGAAGGATACTGTGCAGTGCCCTATGCGGCATATAACAACAGGTATTCATCTGAGATATACGATTCGCCGTTCGAATTCATGTTGATGCCCGATGGGCTTCCGGGATATGTGCTCGCAGGAACAGGCTTGGGAGCAAGGCTGCTTAGGATCGAAGATGAACATACTGCAGTCGCGGTCGAGACCATGCCGTGCTCAAGCAGCAGAGATCTTATCGACCTTTATGTGAATGAAGACGGCACGTTAAACGTTACTACAGGTAATTCCTATATATCTCTCGCGGCCATTCCGGAGTTCACTTCTGATTTAACAGAAGTCGAGCTTACAAGCGATTGTGCTTCCTGGTACAGGATCGGCGATGAGATGGCCTATGAGATGATCAATGTCGATTGTCCCGAGGACGCAGCGATCTACGTATATAACAGGTTCTTCGAGCCTGTATATACAACCCACTACCTCGATGCGGCGGACAGCATCAATCTTTCCGAAGGCGGCTACATCGTCTTCCTCGGTCAGACAGGAGAAAGCGTTACAGTTAGTTAATAATTGAAATGTTAAAATAGTTTTATCATTCAATCCGCAAAGGAGATCGAACTATGGAAATCAAAGTATATCGTTGTAAGCACTGCGGTAATATCGCGATCAAGGTTATCAACTCCGGCGTTCCTATGTCATGCTGCGGCGAGGCTATGGAAGAGTTGGTACCCGGCGCAGTAGATGCAGCTGTTGAGAAGCACGTTCCCGTTGTTGCACGAGAAGGTGATAAGGTTACAGTATCTGTAGGTTCCGTTGCTCATCCTATGACAGCAGAGCACTACATCCAGTTCGTTATCCTTGATACGACAGCAGGCGTACAGATCGCCAGCCTTAATCCTAATGACGATCCTGTCGCTGTATTCTCAGTTCTTCCCGGAGCTGAAGTTAAGAAGGCTTATGCTTACTGCAACCTCCACGGTTTCTGGGTAAGCGCTTAATCCTTAGACTGTTTGTTTGTGTTTGATCGGAAGGCCGTCTTATGGGCGGCCTTTTGATTTGAAGAAAACTATTGCAAATATGCACAGAAGGTGTAAAATTACACCAAGACGCATAAGGGAGGATATCTTATGAATATCGATACGGCTATGGCTATTGAGATCATTTTCTGGGGCATAGTATTGGCCTACGGAGCGGCGACAGTCTGGTCAGTAGTTGCCTTTTTCTCAGATCTATATTCTGCCAAGAAAGAAGGCAGGAAGGTCAAGACCGGTATTCAGGCATTCTTTGTTACAATGATGACCTTGACTGCCATTGTTGTAGGTTTCTCTATCTTAATCTTCATGATTGCCATAACAGGCATGTCAGGTATGTGATATGAGCGATAAGACCTATATAAGAGCGCTGATAATCACGCTGGTACTGTGCTTCGCACTTACCGTTGCGCACCTGGTATACATAGGTTACGCATATAAGAATTCGTCGATAATCTACTTCATCTCACAGGAGATCTGGCCATGAAGAGAGTATTATCGTTAGTTCTTATCATCGCGCTGTTCGCTGGAATTAACGGCGCACTATATGTCACTATGACAAAACGCCTCAGAAATAATTTCTCAGGTGCGAATCAGTTCCGCATGGTAGATGTCAGAAGTTTCCTTCCTCATGAGGAGGAGTCGGATCTCGCGAGGGTAGAGTGCAGTCTGCATTTCGAGGAGGGAGATGACCTTCCTGTGTTGGACGGTGCCGCTGCGCTTGTACCCGTGTACGCTTCAGTTATAGATAACTGTTATCCCGAGGGCACGGTCACGTATGAGGGCGGAGTCTTCGATGACGACAACAAGTACGGCGAGAACTTCGCGGAAGATTCCGTGATGCAGTATCAGAACACGATAAGAGGATTCACGGCTGTTGTTGACGGTAACACGGATCTGTTCTTCACGGCGCATCCCAGTGCTGAGCAGTTGGAGTATGCACAGGAGCAGGGAGTGGAGCTCGAGATAGTACCGGTCGGCATGGAGGCATTCGTGTTCTTCGTTAATGCTGATAACCCGGTGGATGGACTAACGACGGATGAGATAAGAGCTATCTACAGAAATGAGATCACGAACTGGAGCGAGGTCGGAGGCCCTGACCGCATGATCAATCCCGTTACCAGAATAAGCGGTTCCGGAAGCCAGACCATGATGGACAGATTCATGGAAGATAATATGCTCGAGCGAAGAAATCCGCTCTCGGTATTCGGAGGCTCAATCGGCTATTCATTCCGCTATTACCTGACGGGACTTGTCGGTAACGATAACGTTAAGATGCTCTCGGTGAACGGCGTATATCCTGATGCCCAGAGTATCCGTAACGGATCATATCCTCTGACGGTGAACTTCTATGTCGTATACAGAAGTGATAATGACAACCCGAATGTCACGAGAATTGTAGACTGGCTGCTGTCTTCTGAAGGCCAGGAAATGATAGAGCAGTCGGGGTATGTGGGACTTCCGGATTTGAATACATAATGGCGGTGTGATAGATTTAAGGCACTATTTATATTATATAATGGGGGTACCGTTAATGCCTTACATCGCTTTACTGTGTCCGGCAGCCATCTCGCTTGCCATATTCAGGAAACGCCGCGGTTCAAACCTTAAGACCATCGACAATGTATTGGCGTATCTGGGCTTCGCGCTGATGATCAACTGGTTTACGATGATCGTCTCAGTTCACTTCCTGAAGGTATATGGTGCAATACTTGATTCTCTTAAGGGATTCGAATTCTTCATTAAGTATGTGGCTTTAGCGATGGTATTCGCGTTGGTTCTCCCGGCCATCTTCGATATGTTCTATAAGCTCTTTATCATCAAGTTCGATGATAAGTCTGCTCCTTCCAAGAAGGATAAAGATGGCAAGTAAGAAGACAGGCAGCAAGGCAAAAGGAATATTCTTTCTTGCCTTAAGAATCCTCGCCTATCTTCTGGCTATATTAGGCAGCCTTCTTACTGTCACGTTAAGGTGGCTTAACGACACGCTCGGTTCCGTAAGTCTCTCAACTGCTTTGTTCCAGCTGAAGACCCCGATGGTCGGTGTTGATAACAATATCGTCGACATGTATATCAAGGTTATCGGAATGCCTGCGGTCATCAAGACTCTTATCGGCATATTCCTGCTCTGTGCATTAACTTATGCCATGAAGTCGACGGGATATTCTCTTAAGCTTGGCATCAGTAAATTAGGTGTGTTAGACATCACATACCGTCCCGTTCTGGTATTCGGTACGCTTTGTTTTCTGGCTGTATGCTGGATGAAGGTCCCAGCCTTGCTGAATAAAGTCGGCTTCCCGGAGTATGTCGACAGTATAGTTAACCGTTCAACCTTATACGAAGATTATTATGTCGTTCCGACGGATGATCTTCTGCAGTTCCCCGAACAGAAGCGTAACCTCATCGTGATCTATGTTGAGAGCCTCGAGAGTTCGTTCGCTTCCGTAGAACAGGGAGGCGGAATGGAAGACAGCATGATCCCTAATCTCTACGAGCTTGCGCAGGAGAACACGTCATTCTCGGATACTGATACTTTCGGCGGGTGCACGCAGATCAACGGCGTAGGCTGGACTGTGGCGGCACTTCTTGCTTCCTCGTCAGGTGTTACTTACAACGTGCCTGTAGGAGGCAACGATATGCAGACGTATTCCGTATTTCTTCCCGGATTAAGGACGCTGGGAGACATCTTGAAGGATAACGGCTACGATAACTATTTCGCGTGTGGTTCGGAGTCTTTCTTCGGAGGAAGAATGGCATTCTACAACACGCATGGAAGCTTCACGATCGAAGACTATCTGTATGCAGGTAATGCGGGCTACATTCCTGAGGGTTACCACAACGGTGTCTGGGGTATGGAGGACTACAGGCTCTTCGATATGGCCAGGACAGAGCTTACTAATATCGCGCAGAGCGGAAGACCTTTCAACTATATGCTGCTGACTGCGGATAACCATTTTCCTGACGGTTATATCTGCGACTACTGTGAGAGTGTGGAGGGTGAGAGTTCACTTCAGACTGCTATCCGCTGCACGGACAGACAGGTCTCGCAGTTCGTAGAATGGATTAAGGAACAGGATTGGTATGAGAACACTACGGTTGTCATCATCGGCGATCATCTGATCATGAGTGATGAGTTCTTCGATGATCTTCCCGATGATTATGAGAGAAGAGTGTATAACTGTTTCCTCAATCTGCCCGACGGATTAACCGCGTACAATACACATAACAGATCGTTCTCAACGACGGATTATTTCCCGACAATTCTGGCTGCGATGGGCGTTCAGATCGAAGGCGACAGACTGGGACTCGGAACTAATCTGTTCTCCGGTCAGCCAACGCTTCTCGAGCAGCTTGGTGAGAGCACATATAATACCGAAGTGTTGAGATACTCGGAATACTACATCGATAATTTCACTTAAGGGGAATCACTATGAGAGTACAGGATGAAGGAAACCAGATAGCAGTATTCCCGGTCGGACGTATCAATAACGATAACGCACGGGCGTTTGAGGCGGAAGTGAGAACAATTCTCGAAGCTATGCCCGGCAAGCGCCTTATTATCGATGCGGATGAATTGGACTATATCTCCAGCGCAGGACTTCGAGTTCTTCTCAAGTTCTCTATTGAAGACGAACCACTCGAGGTGCGTAACGCCAACACGGGACTTTATGAGATCTTCGACATGACGGGTTTTACGGAAATACTGAACATAAGCAGGAAGATGAAGAGCATAAGTGTTGACGGATGTGAAGTCATCGGTAAGGGCGCTTACGGAACAGTTTATAAGGTAGACGGCGATACGATCGTTAAGGTCTATGAATCAGCTGATACGCTTCCGCTTATCGAGAAGGAGAGGGCGATGTCGAAGCAGGCATTTGTCAAAGGAATCCCGACTGCCATCAGTTACGATATTGTCCGTGTAGGCGACAGCTATGGTTCGGTCTTCGAGCTTCTCGATGCCGATAACCTGAATGATGTTCTCAAGGAAGAACCTGACAGGTTCGATGAGCTCATGGTCAGTTATGTGAATATGATCAAGGCCGTACATAAAGTTGAGACGGATTCTCCTGATATTCCTTCTGCGGTGACGCTGTTCCTGAATCGTCTGGATGCGTTAAGCGATGTAATTCCTGAAGATGTCTCATCACAGCTTAAGACTCTGCTGTCGCAGATGCCTGAGGACAAGCATGTTATCCACGGAGATCTTCAGATGAAGAATGTCATGATCGCAGACGGCGAGCCGATGCTTATCGATATGGAGACCTTAAGCACGGGTGATCCTGTCTTCGATCTTCAGAGTCTGTTCCTGTGCTACATCGTGTACGCCGAAGACGAGCCTCATAATCCCGAGGAATTCATGGGCATTACTAAGGAGCAGGCAGAGCGTATTTGGAATCGTATCGTACAGCTGTATTTCGAGGGCTTAAGTGAAGAACAGATTAGCGAAGAGGAGAATAAGATCAGACTTCTCGGATATGTAGGGTTCCTTAACAGCATAATCCTGAACGGATTCACGAAGCCGGAGCTTCGCGACATCAGGATTCGACATTCAGTAGAGCATATGCGCGAGCTTCTTCCTAAGGTGGATCATTTATGGGTAAGAAAGTAAATGCTTGGCTTGGATTAGGATCTGCGGTTATCCTGGCAGCGCATGTGTGCTATCAGGTAGTTGCGTATGCGGCGTTCTATTACAACGAATTTGTAACAGCACTTCTCGGACATATCCTGTCTGTACTCGTAATACTTCATGTCCTGTGTTCTTTATCGCTGCTGATCTTCTCTCACGACAAGGGAATGGGTATCAAGTACGGAGCGCTTAATATCAGGATAATTCTGCAGCGTGTAACCGCGTTGCTGATGTTAGTTCTTATCGGTGTTCACGTTAATACATTCAAGCACCTGGCTGATGCGATGGTGCCGATCCTGATTGTTCAGATCCTGTTCTTCGCATGTGTATTTGTCCATATCGGTGCATCGGTTACCAACGCGCTTATCACACGCGGAGTGATCGATTCCATGAAGGCGAGAAAGAAGATCGACATCGCGGTATTCATCATATGTATCGTTCTGTTTATCGCGGCATCCGTTGTTATTACTAAGACGGATATCATGCTTGTGAAAGAAGGTATGGTATGACTAAGGTTCTGATCATAGGCTGCGGTATATCCGGACTTTCCTGCGCGATAGAGTGTGCTTCGAGAGGTATCAGCTCTATTCTCGTATCGCCTTTCCCTTCGGAGAGGGCACAGTCGGTACTCGCGGCAGGCGGTATTAACGCAGTGCTTCGCACTGACAACGGCGACAGCATAGAGCAGCACATACAGGACACGCTTAAGGGCGGATGCAATATAGCAGGTGTAAAGGCAGTCACGGGACTGTGTTCAGAAGCCCCCGAGATCGTAAGGTGGCTCGAGAGCCTCGGTACTGTTTTCAGCAGGGACGGTGAGGGGAAGATCAGCCAGCGTCCTTTCGGCGGGCAGACGTATCCCAGAACCTGCTATGCGGGTACATCCACGGGCAAGCAGATAGTGACGGCACTTGTTATGGAAGCAAGACGCTACGAAGGCTTAGGCCTCATCGAGAGACGGTTCTGGAAGGACTTTCACAGCGCACTTATAAAAGACGGAAAGTGCTGCGGTGCACTGCTTTTTAACGAGGCGTCAGGAACACTCGAGAGCGTTACTGCAGATGCAGTAGTAATCGCAGTAGGCGGCCAGAATACGATGTTCGGCAAGACAACGGGTTCGACCCAGTGTGACGGCTATACTGCAGGAAGACTTCTGATGCAGGGCGTCAAACTTAAGAATCTCGAGTTCATTCAGTATCATCCTACTGCGATCGAGACTGACCGTAAGAATATGCTTATATCAGAAGCGGCGCGTGGTGAAGGCGGAAGACTCTACTACGAGGAAGACGGCAAGCGTGTTTACTTCATGGAGGATAAGTTTGGTGAGAAGGGTAACCTCATGCCGCGTGATGTCGTATCGCGTACGATGTATGAGACGGGTAAGGACATCTACCTTGATGTGTCTTTCCTGGGGCGCGAGAAGATACTTGACCGCATCCCCGAAGTCTACGATCTGTGCATGAAGTACAGAGGGATTGATATCACACGCGAGAGCATTCCGGTAAGACCGTCGGTGCACTTCTTCATGGGCGGTATCGCAGTGGGTCTTAATCACATGACCAACATCAAGGATCTGTATGCGGTAGGCGAATGTGCTTCCATCTATCACGGAGCGAACCGACTCGGAGGTAATTCTCTGCTCGCTGCAGTCTACAGCGGACGCGTGGCGGCAAGATCCATCGCAGATGCAGGTTCATCTTCGGACGGCGGTGACTGGAGCGCATATGCTAAGTCAGAAAAGGAGAAGCTTGATGCGAGACGTGAAGTTACAAGCGATATCAATGTCGCATATGTGAAGCAGGTTCTCGCGGATAATATCAACAGTGCGCTCGGTATCGTGCGTTCATCGGAGAATATCGCTAAGAGCATGGAGACGGTTGATCACTTCATCGCTCTTAAGGATGAGATAAGTTACAACAAGTCTGAGCTCGAGTACTTCAATTACAGGATCGACGGACTTCTTAATCTCGGCAAGGCGATGCTCGTGTGTGCAGAGAGCAGAAAAGAGAGCCGCGGCTCGCACTTAAGAAGCGACTATCCTGAGACACAGGACGAATATAAGAAGTCGACGATAGTAAGTCTCGAGGGCGGAGTATTCCGTACGCAGCTTGAGGGGGAGGACGATTATGCGGGTTAAGATCAGAAGACAACAGTTCCCGGGTGCCGAACCCTACTGGCAGGAATACACGTACGAAGGTGATATGAATGTATCTGTCGCTGCCGTACTCGACAGCATCAACAGCATGGATAACATGGACATCGTGTCCTGGGAGTGCTCATGCCTGCAGGCAATGTGCGGCGCATGCGCTATGGTTATCAACGGCGTGCCGAGGCTTGCATGCGACACGTTCATTAATAAGCTTAAGGGTTCCGAACTCGTCATCGAACCGCTTAGAAAGTTCCCTGTTATCAAGGATCTCGTCGTCGACCGCGGAATCATTCAGGAGAATCTTAAGAAGGCTTCGACATACATAGGAGAGTACGAACACGACGATAAATACAGTCAGGAACTTGAGTATCTCATCGGAAGATGCCTTAAGTGCGGACTGTGTCTCGATGCGTGCCCGAACTATACTAAGGGCGACAACTTCTTCGGTCCGCTGTTTGCCGACGACAGTTACTTCATAAATGCCAGAAGTAAGGGTGACAAGGACGCGATCAAGAAGAACTACGATAAGCATTTCGCGAAGGGATGTTCCAAGGCGCTCGCATGCGAGAAAGTCTGTCCCATGAACATACCGACTATATCCGCGATCGCGCGAATGAACCGCTTATAATAAGTTGCGAACCGTAGTATAATTACCGGGTTCGTTAACGGAGGAAATATGCGTGGAGAATAAAGAGAGAGGATCCTTCAAGGGATCGATAGGATTTGTACTTGCGGCTGCAGGTTCAGCTGTAGGACTCGGAAATATCTGGAGATTCCCTTATTTGGCAGCAAGAGACGGAGGCGGATTGTTCCTCCTCATTTATCTGATACTTGCAGTTACATTCGGATTTACACTCGTTACAACCGAGGTTGTAATCGGCAGAAAGACAAAGCAGAGTCCGCTTACCGCTTATAAGCATCTCGCACCCAAGTGGAAATGGATCGGTCTGTTCTCTTGCCTTGTTCCTGCGATAATCATGCCTTACTACTGCGCTATCGGCGGCTGGGTATTAAAGTACTTCGTTGCTTTCGCGACTCTTCACGGATCTGAGGCCGCTGAAGACGGTTACTTCGGCTCTTTTATCACCGGCAAGGTTGAGCCCGGTATATACATGTTTATCTTCCTGGTAATATGTGCAGCCATCATCTACAAGGGTGTAAGCGCAGGAATCGAGAAATCTTCCAGACTTCTCATGCCTATTCTTCTGATTCTCGTAATCGGTGTTTCTCTTTTCTCTTTTACACTTAAAACAACTGATACAGCAGGAAATATTGTAACGGGTATAGATGGTCTTAAGGTCTACATGATCCCGAACTTCGAAGGTGTCGGATTCAAGGAGATCTTCTACATAACGATGGACGCCCTGGGACAGTTGTTCTTTAGCTTGAGCGTTGCCATGGGTATTCTCATCGCCTACGGTTCATATATGCCGGACGAAGCTAACCTCGTTAAGTCTATCAACCAGATCGAGTTCTTCGATACTCTCGTAGCTTTCCTCGCAGGTGTCATGATCGTACCTGCGGTATATGTATTCATGGGACCGGAAGGAATGGACAAGGGCCCGTCGCTCATGTTCGTATCTCTCCCCAAGGTCTTCGCACAGATGGGTCAGATCGGAAACACTATCGGAGCCGTATTCTTCGCGATGGTGCTTTTCGCTGCGATAACGAGTGCCATGTCCATACTCGAAGCAGTAGTGTCGAGCTTCATGGATGCTTTCGGCATGTCGCGTAAGAAGGCGACACTTCTCGAGTCTTCCATAGCTCTTGTTGTGGGCCTCATCGTATGCTTCGGATACAATTTCTTCTACTTCGAGTACACATTGCCCAACGGTTCGACGGGCCAGATCCTCGATATCTTCGATTACATCAGCAACAACATATTGATGCCCGTCGTAAGTATCGCAACATGTATCCTCATTGGCTGGATATTGAAGCCTAAGACTGTTATCGACGAGGCTACGAAGAATGGCGAGAAGTTCGGAAGAAAGGGACTTTATATCGTGATGATCAAGTACATTGCTCCCGCATTCCTCATCGTCCTACTCCTTATGTCGTCCGGTATCATGAGATAAGCTATAATTAGTCTATGAGATACGACTGTCTGATAATCGATGACGAGAAGGAATTAGCCGACAATACCTGCGAATACTTCAATATGTTTGAAGTTCCGTCTTATGTCGTCTATTCCAAGGCAGATGCGCTTAAGTTTCTCGAGGACAACACGCCCTCGCTTATTCTTCTCGACATCAATCTGTCTGACGGCTCGGGATTCGAGCTGTGCAAGCACATAAGACAGACGCTCGATGTGCCGATACTCTTCATTTCTGCACGTAACACAGATGACGATAAGATCATTGCTCTTAATATCGGCGGTGACGACTATATCGAGAAGCCGTATTCGTTAGGAGTAGTTCTCGCGAAGGTTAAGGCTGTCCTCAAGAGGTTGAACAAGACAACAGAGATCAAGTCCGATGTCTTCGACGACGGCCGCATCAAGGTCGATAAGGTCAACAAGATACTGACCGTAGAAGGTGAGGCTAAGAAGCTTACTTCCATGGAGTTCACGCTGCTTTCCTATCTTACTGATAATGCCAACAGACTCATCACGAAGGCTGAGTTATTCGATAACGTATGGAAGGATAAGTTTACTTCCGACGGTACTCTTAATGTTCATATACGCAAGCTGCGCGAGGCCATCGAGCCTGATCCTACCAATCCTGTGTATATCGTTACCGTGTGGAAGGAAGGATATAAGTTCGTATCGGGTAACGCCGGATGAAGAAGGGGTTCTTCGCAGTTCTCCTCATAGTCTCATTCCTGGTTGAGGCTGCGCTGTGTATCGTCCTTTATAATAAGCTCGAAGACGTTAAGCAGGACGTCGTGGCAGTTAATGCCTGCCTTAAGCAGATTGAGAACAATTACGGCGACGAATCCCAATACTCGACAGATATCGATTACACGCTCATAGATAACGACGGCAATGTTCTGTTCAAGACTGCGGACGGACTGTCTGAGTCCGTGACGGAAGCCGTAAGTAATTCCGATTCCATTGTTGACGTCGTAGTTGACGGCGAGGTAGCAGGCAAGATGATCGTGCATAACACGACATCCAACCTTGTCGCGAGGTATAAGGTCTTACTCATCGGCGGCATCGCAGTTATTTCTTTACTCCAGCTCATCGTCATCGCAGGCTTCTACATTTACCTGAGAAGGACAATCACGGAGCCCTTCAGCAAGCTTAACGACTTCGCTTTGAGGGTAGCTGGAGGCAACCTCGACATGCCTCTTAACATGGATAAGGCACACGTATTCGGCAGCTTCACGGAAGCTTTCGACATGATGCGCGTGGAGCTTAAGAAGGCACGCCAGGCCGAAAAGGAGGCGAACGATGCCAAGAAGGAGATGGTAGCGAAGCTCTCGCACGACATCAAGACTCCCGTGGCTTCCATCAAGTCTTCTTCCGAGATCGGTTATGAGATCAGCAAGGACGAGAAGACGAGGCATTACTTCAATCTCATTAACGAGAAGTCAGATCAGGTAACGACGCTGGTCGCGAACCTGTTCAATTCCAGTATTAACGACATAACAGAGATCTCCGTTACTCCTCTCGAGTACAACTCCGAGATCTTGGAGACGATCATCAGAAGCAGCGACTACCTTAATAAGGCCGGTGCGTTCGAGGTGCCCCGTGCGCAGATCTATGTTGATAAACTTCGTATACAGCAGGTGTTTGATAACCTGTTTATGAATTCATATAAGTATGCCGATACGGATATCGATGTCGAGTGTGAGTTGGGAAGCGGTTATCTTGCCGTAAGCATCAGAGATAAGGGTCCCGGTGTCGCAGAGAATGAACTGCCGCTTCTTCGTGAGAAGTATAAGAGAGGCTCGAACTCCGAAGGTAAGGACGGAGCGGGTCTGGGCCTGTACCTCACGGATTACTTCATGAATGAAATGGACGGCAAACTCGTTATAGAGAATGCCGCCCCGGGTCTTAAAGTATCAGTTTATATAAGGACTGTGGAAGGCTGATCAGGCTTTCTTCCTGCAGAAACCGCCGCTTAAGTATTTCTCGCCGAGCGGTCCGGTAATGATCAATCCCATAATGAGCATTCCCATTGAGAAGCCGAGAGTTGTTCCCTGAACGAACCCTGCGACGCCTCCTGCGTCTTCGGGGAATACATACAGCGAGATGATGTAAAGCGCCATCGCGCCGATGCCTGCCATGAACATATAGTTCACTCTCTTAGTGATCTTCTTCTTATTCTCATTGGTATAATCCGCTGCCTGAAGCAGTGTGTCTTTCAATTCAGGATCCATATCAGGTTCTCTCCTTTGGCCGTTAAAAATGTCTCTTAGATCTACTTCGTAAAAGTCAGCTAGTTCGACGAGAACATCGAGGTCAGGCATATTGCTTCCGGTCTCCCATCTCGAGACGGTGCGTCTGGAGACAAAGAACTTGTCGGCAAGCTGCTCCTGTGTCATGTTCTTCTCTTTTCTTAATTCCTTAAGAAATTCGCCGATCTTGGTCTGATCCATTACATATCCTCCGGAGAATTGTTTCTTCTGCAAGGATTATATCTTTTTACGTTCACTTTACAACCGATGGTGTTAGCGATGGCTGTGCATGCGCATCCCATTCCAAGATAGGGTGTTACCTGATCTACGATAAAGGAATAGATAATAAATGCGACCCCTGCGATACCGATTACATAGAATAAAACTTTCCAGATTGTCTTTGACATTGTTGTGTCCTCCTTCGTGTTTGTTATGGCTCAAGCTTATGCTTTCCACGGAGTGTGGAAAAGGACACGGAGAGTCTCAAAACCCTTGAAATTGCTGATGGGACACGATGTGTCCCGTAAATTCTTAGCAGATTTAAGAACTATTTAAGAGTTCCTTAAAGGCAGTTAAGGGTTGAAGTTTTATGATGTGAAGCATAAAGGAGGCATAAGGGCCATGAGAAATATTATTGAGACAAGAAAGCTGTGCAAGACATTCTCCAATGGCGGTGTACAGCAGCACGTATTAAAGAATTTGGATCTTCAGATCAAGGAAGGTGACTTCACTGTCATCATGGGACCTTCCGGCGCCGGTAAGTCTACTCTCCTGTATGCATTATCCGGCATGGATAAGCCGACGCTCGGACAGGTCATCTTCAGCGGTGAAGATATTACTAAGATGAATTCCGACAAGCTCGCAGTATTCAGAAGAACACACTGCGGATTCGTCTTCCAGCAGACATACCTTGTTGATTCCATGAGTGTTATGGATAACGTTCTCTCCGCAGGACTTCTCATCAACAAGAACAAGGCTGAAGTTACGAAGAAGGCGGAAGAGATCTTAAAGTCAGTAGATATAAGTGAAGAGAAGTGGGGCAAGTTCCCCACACAGATCTCAGGCGGTGAGGCTCAGAGAGTAGGAATCGCGAGGGCACTTATAAACAAGCCCGAGTT